>Ga0126342_10005896_pt1:0-17500 | contig 21569 bp, 22 predicted proteins | sample Cyp1metagenome_FD_92528 | JGI IMG/M metagenome (GOLD analysis project Ga0126342, IMG submission 92528) | Coral microbial communities from Lord Howe Island, Old Settlement Bay, Australia - Cyphastrea 1 metagenome | ecosystem: Host-associated > Invertebrates > Cnidaria > Coral ... | reverse complement strand
TATATATGATATACACACGAACTGATCAACCAAATCAACATTACCAAACAAACATACTCACTCATATTGGTTGATATAAACGCACCTGGCACCTACCTGGCACCTACCTGGCACCTACCTGGCACCTACCTGGCACCTACTAGTAATTTATAACATCGGATTGATTTTGGGCGTGGTTGACATGGTCAACACAATTTCAGGGTTCTGAAGCTGGCGCCATGTGTGACACTGATCGCTAAAAATTGGGGGGTTGGACCCAACATCCCCCAACATCCAACATCCGATTCAGTGATAAACCATGAACCACCATGATAAACCAAGGTTTCTACAGGGGGGTGGATGTAGGAGAAGGGATTTCAAGGCCATTAGGAACAGCATCCACCGTCGATCAACTGGGCAAGGCTCAACTTTTGCATCCCCGGTCCTGGGCATCTGCCCCCATGCTGCCCAGCCCGGCACGGCGGCCCTGCAGTGACGACAGGCCCATCATCATCATCATCATCATCATCATCATCATTCGAAGTACACAATGCTACTGTTATATATATATATATTATATCCACCTCCAAGTCACAACCATCCAAAAAACAGAAAAGGTGTGAGCGCCAGCACCTTTGCGATCTACAAATATGTTGAAAAACCTGGCCATTTACTGTGAAGAGAAATCGGAGTTTGCCTCATTGCAATTCGGTCCGTTCCGAGATCCTGCACGTTTGGTCCCCCAGCGGCTGCACGTGCAGCATTGAAAGAACCTCAGAGTATCTTGCGCTGCTTGAATTTTCGCCTATGACCCTTTGTGAGGGAGACATGGGCGATTCCTCCAGGATACTCTTGATGAACAAACCTATGGAATATGTGAAATCTGCTTGTACTCACACGGCTACGTCTCTGTGAGTGGGCATGACTTGATGTTCCATGAAGATATCTACTGAAGCCTGTGACAATCTTCAGTCCACCAATCACCCGATGCCGATGGCAACATCCCGATTTCTTTCTTTACAGCACAGTCGTGGGTACCGCAGCGCGACGTTTCCTTGTTGGGTCCATCCAACCAACGGCCCCCCGTCGCTCGCAGCATTAAATGGTTGAAAATCCAACTGAAAATCAACATGGACATGGATCAAACAGTCAACCACATCAAAGTAACCAGGATTCCTCAGAAAAAAAACACCACAAAGTGGTGGAAGGTTTTTTTAATGGTCCAAAAGTCAAAAGTTCAGCCTCACACCAGCTTTGGCTTTGGTGAGAGGTGCTCAGGCAACCTGGATGACCAGCTTTCCGGCCGAGGCCCAGCCCATGCTTTTGCTCAGCACTGCCTCGGAGCTGGGTCAAGCCCGGGAGGATTGGACGACAGCAATTTATATAATTGAACATGCTATGATATGCTATGTAAAAACTTGGGGTTGAGACATGGTGCGACCAACTAAATAACTAAATGATACTAAATGATATTGAATGTTGGAAAGAAAGCCAAATTTGACGATAGCGACCCTTCCTAACCATCCTTGCCCGCCTGCACGTCGCTGAAGGGGACGATGCTGTCCACGGGCACCTTCAGCTTTCCTGATGAGATGCCCCAGGCATTGGCTGTTTGGTCCAGGGAATGGGGAGCAGCACTGGTGGCATAGCACGGACCAATATGGATGGCCTACCAACGAATCGTTCATCCATCGCCATGGATGACATCACCTTGAATTCATACCAGCCCAGTTCAGTGGATTGAAGCAGCCCCTAGCGAAAGCTGACCGAGGCTTGATCAGCCTGTGGTTTTGATAGCACCACTGCTATCATTTCCAACAAAAGATTTACCCCCTTATTAGGGGACCTGAACCCACATACATCATGAACCGGAACATCCAGAATTTGGGCGCCTGAATGGTTGGTTCATGTTGGTTCAATATCCCAGTAGGCCAGCTATTTGGGTATGTCCCAGCACCCTAGAATCTCATGGTTGAGAAAAAATGCGAAAATATGTTTCCCCATTCAAATTGCCATAAATTGGAGTAAATCTCTGACAAACCCGGATATCTCTTGGTGAAATCTTCGTGTAGTGAACTCCCCATGGCCAAGTCTGGCCAAGTCTCCAGCTTTCACCAACGCAATCAACTTTTTGAGGTCATCGCTGTTGGACTTAATCAGGAATACCCTCAGGCCCGGCCGCATTGCGCGTGGGAAACCCAATAAGAGCCTCATGATTTTGAAAAAGGTGTGTAGCCTGTGTAGCTGTCAAAATGGACCCACAGAATCCACCTTTTGGATCCTTTTGGTTGAGTTTTCAACTCAATTCGTAGCTCCTTGGCTTCCCAACTAATAGGGAAATATAGGGATAGCCTGGATAGCCATAGTTCCGAACCGCTCCCTCCATTCACCCCTGGATAGTAAAATGTCCAAGATCTCCAATTCCAAGCGTCTTGAAGCTGTGATCCTCTGTACTCTTCGCCTCACCGAAGTTGGCGATCGTCACAAAGTTGCCTACAGAAGACCCAAAGGAGTTACTGATGGGTCATTGGAGTGAACATTTGTTATCCATTGTTATCCCTTTTCTCAATTTCCACAATTCTTGATGTTATGGGTGGTTACAGTGGTTACTAATGTTTGCTCTGAACAAAAAATACCTTCTAAAGAAAGAGGTGTTTGACAGCACTTCGACAAATGTTAAACCATCAATGGAAAGGCTACAAGGACACGGAAAGAGATCCCAAAAGATCCCAAAAGTCTCTACAGTTTTTAGAAAATCCCAAGGTGTTTCCAAAGATCTCACCTGTCTCGGAAAATCCACCATTAAAATATCCACCATTTGTATGTCCCATCTTTAAAAAGATGTTGATGTTCCATTCCCAGCTTGGAAAAAACTGCCGCCATCTGCATCCGCCTCCTTTCTTCAAGACCTTCGCGGCCTTGGGCCAGTCCTCAGGCGTCCCCACACAGTCGTAGATCAGGTCGTAGTCCTTGCCCGCCAGGGCCTGACAAGGACAAAATTCCAGGGAAAAATGGGGAAATTTTGACAAATGAACAATGGATTTTGATGGAATACCCTCTGGTAGACTAAGATAGCTATCGAAAATCATTAGTTCAATAGGTAAATCACCTATGAACTATAAATGGTCAATTTTCCAAAGCTATGTTTCTTTACTGGAGGGTATACTAGTTGATTGATGGGATGGAACTGATAGTTTTTTATTGGCGAAATGACAATGATGAGAAGTACAACCAACGATCGTTGTGTAGAGTCGGTGCTGTACGGTATACAAAGAACTTTATGATTCTTTATGCAGAAACATATGAGTCTCTGCCCCAAAAATGACGGCACCCAGGATAGTTTCTCCAACTGAACTGGACGAAAAATGGACAATGGATACATGAGGATACCCCAGAGTTCACTCGCAGGAAGCCCGCAAAAAGCACACCCAAAAAAGTAGTCCAACACTGCAACAACTGGGGGGAACCTTCAATCCAATTTATTCGATCTGTGGAAATGTTCATTCTAGAAGATCTTCTTCGAGCCTCAGCCCAGTCGGCTTCTTTGTAGTTGATGACCTCGTCCGCACCCAACTGCTTCATGTAGTCAATCTTGCTAATTCCCTCAGGCGTCTTGTTGGGGCTGGCGGTGGTGGCGACATAGGCGCCTGCGCTCTTTGCCAACTGAATTGCCTCGGTGATGGTTGCATCACGCGTCATGGGAAAACGTGATTTTCATCATCCACTTGGCGATGGCCCTCATGTTTAAAATCGAATATCCTCACGAAACAACCAGTGGATTTGGGGTAAATCCCGGAGTTTAACCTCCTTTGTTGTCATTGAAACCCAATCGCATAGATCAAATCCACATGTTGATGCTTAAATCCCCACCATGTGTATCCATTTATCATGATTAAATCCCCATTCTTGATAGTTGATTTATGTTAAATCCCCATGTTTGATGCTCAAATTCCCATGTGTTCACGTCCCACACCCCAGCACCATCCAAGCCACAATGGCCCCCGTGGCAGCAGCGCCACCCAACACAAGCAGCTTCTGCCCGGCTTCCAACTTTCCGAGCTCTGCCCCAGAGAAGTCGCGAGCAGCACCGGTAAAAATGGCTTGGTAGGATGTGAGGCCTGCCATTTTTGGATGTTTTGGTCAGTGGGTTTTTCTAGGATGTCTTGGGAACTGTTGTGTTACTTTTTGGATGTTATGATTGTGATTGAGCTTTGTTTATGTGTTTTGGATGTTTTTTGAGGGATGCTTGAAGGTGTTCCGCCATTCCAGTTTCGGAGCTCTTGCTAGCTTGAGTGTGGGCTGAATTTGACATATGTTGACCATGTTTAACCCGAGTGTTTTTTGTTGTGAGTACTTCAACTTCAGTTGGCTTGGATGGTTTCGATCAAAGGATTCCAATGATGCCGTGCTTTGAAGGAGAAACACACATGTGGAGCGGCTGGGCGATGGGTTTATCTACCACTGATTGATCGTCATTTACCTACATTTATCTTGGAGGGATTAAGGGCAGATAGAGGTGATGACTTGATGCTAGCGCCGTAACAAATTTTGTGGAACACCAAACATTCACCCGTTGCTGGTCTACTTGTGGTCTATTCATTTCAATTCATGTCCTGTCTATTCTGATTCTTCTCTGTTAGATGATCTTCTCATCCGGAAAAGCCCCAATGGCAGTAACAATTCCCTTCCCCACCACCTTTTCCATGGCCTGCCAGGGGAAGACCCACCACGTCCTTGGAACTCAATCCATCCCTCTTCGCCACGGTCTCTGCCAGCGCCAGCGCATACTCTGCGAAGGCGCCCGCCGGGCCGCAGGGGGTGTCTGTGCAGCAGGTCTCACAGAGGCCCAGGTCCACGACGACCTGGCCACAAGACCCAAGAAAATCGCCAGCAAAAAAAGGGGCTAAACCATGGTAAACCATGGTAAGATCTTATGGGGATAGCCAGCTTCAAATCAAAAAACGACATCTCTTTGAAATCAAAGTGACTATCACAACAACTACGTGGACAATCAAGATCCTTTCCCATGCCCCAGGTTGATTTCCCTTCTTTGTGTGGTGCCATTTTTCACCCCGGCCTCTGAAACTGCACATGGATCCCATTTAAATTGCTGCTACTTCCGGTAAGAAAATAATCTTCCAACCCTTTTTTTTGGAGGTTCCATAGTAGTTCTTTGGAAGATATCCCATGTTTTATCAAACAAATGGATGCAAAACAATTATGTTCTGAAAAATGTGCATATAACATCATATAACTATAGAATTCTTTGCATATAACATGATATCACAAAAAAAAACATGGTTTTTGGTGGTCAAGACCTTCGATTAAAGCTCGCCTCGTCGCCCACTGCCAAGTCGGTGACACCCTCGCCCAGTTTGGCCACGGTGCCTGACAGGTCGAAGCCTGGGACATAGGGAAAAGACACCTCGCAGCGGTGATTCACTGGGGAAAATCGAAACTGGAAAGCCATGGGGATTTTCCCCATGGAATTTAAGGGGTTCAAGTTCCGATGGTTTCCTGTCAATGTTCTCTCAAATCTATCCAATAAGAGAACTGGGGATATGGGGAGATAATAGAGATGTTTCATCGGGATATAATATTATGACATGATATAATGTTGTGAGTTGGGTTTTTTTTTCATGGCTGGTGCCAATGGACCCAACATACCCCAACATTGTTGAATGTGTTTATTCTTCATCCAATTTTGTGGGGTATACATTGTGGTGATATCGCCTATACCATGTTTTAGGAGCGTTGTTAGCCAGGTATCCATTCGGCTGCTGGTCAAAATCGGGGTGCCTCTAACATGGATCTAAATAAATGGGATTGCTGGACCCAACCATCAATTTAGGAAGCCAATCAACATAGAAAAACAACGAAAAACGTTGAACATGTTGTTGTTGGGAAAAACACGAGTGCTCCAGAAACTGTGATGGTCCACTGGTCCACCAGAAATGGGGATCAAACATGATCCCCCACTTAAATTTGTGGTTCCAGCCAAGGATAGGGAAAACGGGGATAGCACACCCAAAAGTCGATGATTTGCACCTTTCGTGACAAGTCCAAGTGACAATGACTTTGTTCCCCAGGTCTTGACCCAGACCCATAGCAAGGGTCAAGTTACATGGTAGATTTCTAGTCATCCGTCCCATTAATCCCCCATGGATTGATGACCATCCCCCAGGGAGGACAAAGGAATCCACAGGTAACCCCCGATAAACCAACAAAGGATCATTTAACGAAGGTTTACCAGATAACTTAAAATCGGTGCGTCCCCAAAAAAATGAATATCCCAAATACATGCATGCATGCATCCATCCATGATACATATGTATGTATGTATGTATGTATGTATGTATGTATGTTATTTATATATATATACATTATATCATTATAATATATATATAGATAGATAGATAGATAGATATAGATATATCATATAATATATATATATATGCCTTTCTTGCTTGGTCAAATATGCCGTTGTCCACCACGAGGCATTAGGCTTAAGGATGCAGATGGCCATGGCACCGGGCAAATGCCATGGAGGCCTCCACTGAATAACTTCCAATCGATGGGGTTCACCGCAGCCAGCTCCACTTTCCTGGAAAATGTGGAGCGCTACCGCATGGCTACGCTGGGCTAGGATGCGGGCTAAAACATGGTGTAAAACATGTTAAAACCTGGCCGATTGAATCACGAAACTGAGTTTCTCAATGAGGATTCACTATTGGATTTCTGACTTTCTGACCCAAATTCATTGAAATCAGAGACAGATCCAATCGCCTTTAGCTGCCATCCTTGGCGGTAATTGTAGTCCACTATTCGTCGGGTTGTCCAGTTATGCAAAGATGGGAAAGCGCATGTGGAGTTCGCCAACAAACATGGGTATATCAGCTACAGCCTGCTACGGCTATATCTTCCCCCCAAAATGGAGGGTTTTAACTGGTTGAATTCTAAACATATCTGAAAACAATTAAACATCACCAGCTATTGACCATTTAAGCAGCCAATCTCCCCTTCAGCCGAGGTGCACCAAGACTTGGCCTTTCTTAGGCTCGGGCACTGGAATCTGTAGCAAATGGATGGGTTTCAAGGGATTGGTTTGAGGAAATCCATGGGATTGCAGAATACCCACAGAATTTAAGCATGAAATACGATGTTTTGGGTGTTGCTGTGTTTTGCTGTATTTTGCTTGTTTGGCTCAATTCTCGAGCAGCTGTTTTCCAGACATAATTAGATGTGTTTTTTTTTTTTAAGTTGTGGGCCTACTGGATTGAGGACCCTAGGACCCGCAGACAGCCATACACCTATGGCCCTTTCGGAGGTTGACAAGCCAGACTTGGATTTGGTTGTCCGCAAAAAGATATGGTAACCAATGAAATATAGCCAGCAAACATATAATATGTTCAGAGCCCAACAATTGGGCAGTTTGGCCAGAGCGCCGTATCCAGAGTCATCTTGCCGATGGTGTCCGCGGGATTGCCCTCAGCGCCATAGGCATGGGCCCTCCAGGCCTTCATCTCTTTGGGAACTTCCATGGGATCAAAAAACTGCGGATCGCTTGGGCCAGAAACTCTCGGGAAACTCCTGTGATTCTTCCAAAAGTAGCTGGGAACCTGGGAAACTCAAGAAATTATATACATGTATATATACCTGAGCAGGCCTGAGCATGCAAGATTGTGAAACAGTGCTCTGTTTTTTTGATGTATCAGCATGTTTGCGCGTGCAAGCTTCCAATGAAACCGAAGTCAAACCTGCACCATCATGTCCACCTTCTCGCCACACAAATCTGGATAAAGTAACAAAAAGATATATAACAATACATAAAGTATGATAATAATTATGATAATAATACGCAATCCACTAACCTGCATATACCTGAATGCCATGTGGGGATCATTCCAGTGAGTGCGAACAGTCAGGTCGAATCACTGGGGCACCAGGGCCGCCGCGCCGACGACTCAGTGGTCCAACCCAATTGAGCCAAGACGCGATACTCAGCCACCAAGGACGAAGTTTTTTCGGGTCGGAGAAGTGATACCAATGGAAAATTCCTAAAGGGAAACGATGAACTTTCACCTGGGGACGATAGGTCACCTGAGTGTGTTCCAACATTGATGAAACGTGTTTCACTGATCATGATCTGAGATGTCCTTTATCCAACAAGGGTAAGCAAGAAGGGGTACAATGGGAGACAAAGGGAGGCAAGACCCTCGGGAAGGCGGACACACCATCCAACACCAAGGCGGACACCTTAAGAAAGCATTAACAACCCCTAACAGTACACTGTTTGGGGAATAATGAGTCAACTGTGGAAATTTGGTCTCCAATACAAAGGTCAGCAACCTTCGCCTTCTGATTGCACCCATGATTCTCTCTTGTGAGCTACCAAGTAAGGATGTCTCAAAAACTCCCGAATTGGGCTGGACCAATTCTTGGGAATTCGAAGGTATAGTCGGGTATAGCCCAAGGTGTTCCAGCAGTCCAAGCGGCTTGGTTCGATCTATGCCATGTACGCAAGTACACAAAGCCAGCGTTTTGCCGCTCCAACACCACACGACGGTTGCAGCGTCTGCATGTTTGCAGGGCTTGTACAACATCAACTACAGAAACTATACAGCTGAAAAGCTATGTCTGCAGCTCATGTTTGCCTTCTCTTTAGTATCCTATGGTACTGAGGCCAAAGTCACAAATGTGAATCGCAGAAACCGATGGGATGTGTTGTTTTTTCTTCGTCATGTCTGGTTATAGTTTTGAAAGTTAATACGGTTGTTGTAAATGCTGTACATTTACCATCATCTGTCTCCAAAATTCTACAGATGTTTGGTGACCCCTTGGAGTTATGGCTGATTCTTTTGCGTCATTTCCCCATCTACTTCTTGGTCTTTAACTTCGCCCGGGCCGCGTGAATCATCTGCTCCTTCTGGATCAAGTGGCCTCAAAATCAGCACAGCTGGCAGGTGTATCTTAAGCCTCCTATTTAGTGGGTCCCTATTAGATGAAGAGAGGTTTCAGACCCAATCATATTAAACCATACTAAACCATTGTTTTTGATGTCCAAAGGTGTCAAAGAATCACTCCCTACTACTTTGATACGGTTTTAACATATTTTAACCTATGTTCATTGTAATTTGATGTTATTTGATCATCTTCCTGGCGTCAGAGATTGTGCTCTATCTTCCTGGATATCCCCATCCAGACCCGTACCATGACCCGGTTGCGCAAACCAAAAAAAAAAACGTGAAGCAGAGATGAATTGAAATTGATGACCCTATTCCACTGAGGGGAATACCATGGTTTTTAAGTGTTCAAGGCTCCAGTAATTTTGAGCCATACCCATTCTCCCAACATTCCAAAACATCTGGCAGAAGAAACCTCCCAGGTGTATTCAAAAGCTTTCTCCCCAGCCAGACAGGACCAACCCCCCTGAAGGGCGCACTGGTGTTCTCAACCAAATCCAGCATCTTTGTAATGCTATCAGACCTGAGGCTTCACTAGGCTGGTGCTGTCGCAGTGGAGGCATGTGGAGCATCCCCTCATCCAATCCCAGATCATTGCGGGTCTCAAACCTCTGGACATACCCCAACTATGAATGGTTCAGTAGAAAATCCCTTCCTTAGAATGTTGAACAACTTCCAGCAGCCATGTCTTTAGTCATTTTAAGGGGGCTGATATGAGGGAACATGATATTCTATGTGTATGTACATATATATATAGAGAGAGAGAGATATAGATATAGAATGATATAGATAGGGGAGGGCATCACCCAGGTCTTCCCGCCAGCCGTTGAGCCGGTCAATGTAGGTCTGCTTCTTTCCTAGGTCAGTTGGACGGTGGACTGGGCACAGGACGCCCCAAAAGAGTGATAATTACACAAATTAGTGATAATTGCACTGCAAAATGCATACTGATACTCAGATATTCATCTAGGGCTACAAGACATTGATATGTCAACCATCCCCCAAAAAGGCACATTTGTCCAATCTCCCATGTTTTGTTCCGCCAAGGGACCGAATTTGATGGTGCCAGCGGGACGGTCGATCCGAGCATACACAAACCTAAAAGGTGACTCTTTTCGCCAAGGTGACACGAGGTTCACCCTTCAGAGATTCCAAGCACTGAATTTTGGACCAAAAAATGGAAAAAAGCGATGGATCTTCCCTTCCTTTCCCTGGCTGCGAACCGTTGGTCCGATCTCCAAAATCAGTGAAACCGTTGATCCGTCCCTCCACCCATGATGTCCCCATCAACGGCTGGGTCCCCACTTGGAACACACCAATTCCGAGAGTTCCTCTTCGGTCTCCTTGTCTCCCAGACCTTCAGTGTTTCAACTGTCACTTTTTCACCTTCACCGGACAAAGGATGTTTGTGGGAAACAGGCGTGCCAAAATTGAAAGACTTGTGATTCCCTCACCATATGTTGTCCTGAAAAGTGACAATATGCAGAGTCTGTTCCAAAATTGGGATGCCCCAAAATCCCAATTGCTGAAATCTTCATTTCCCCATGCAAACGGCAATAAAGTGGGGCCCCTATTTCTGGAGAAAGTCGTATCAACCTCAGTGACTTCTCACGTGTTGCCTCTCAGCCGCAGGCCGACAAGCTCACAGAGCCTCTTGGTGTGGATCTGCTCGTAATACTCTGAAATCACCTGGCATCCCAAGGGAGTCGACAAAAATCCCATCCTCCCGTCCCCGTCACAAAGGAAATAAACACCAAGTATATGAGGATCGAAAATCCCCAACTTATACAGAGGATGATTGTCCCATTTAAATGTTCATTTAGTTCGGGGATTCTGGCAAAAAACCGTACGTGCTCGGCAATCATCAGTGCCAAAAAGTTATATATCTCTTTGAATCCCCTTGAAACGGTTGATTGAATGCTATTCCCAGTTCATGGATTATGATAGTTCCCAGATATCAATTGCAGTATAACGCCCCTACATTCATCAACCAACCATCACGGAGAAAACTCATGTAAATGATGGTTTAAATCCCGATTGAATAACTATAATCAACCTGGGCCCAACAAACAACTGTCATGTTCTACAGGTACATATCCCATAAAACCAAGATAGAAAATAATACTGGACCAATCTTCACCCCGAATGATGTTCATCCCCAACAAAATGAATTAACGATTGCCATTACCAAGACTAATATCCATTCATGATTATATCCTCAAAAACCCGCAATTGAGTATAGGTGTAATATATGTCCAAGATGTTCAAAGTGTATTAACCAATCCCCAATGAGCACAAATATAAAATTTATGTTCCCATTGACCCATTGGTTAAAGATATCCCCAATTGATCAAAGTTTGCGTACTAATCATTGACCAAATATCATATTGTTTATTAGCTGGTTGTATCCCCATTGAATCACCAATATAATCAACATATATATCCCCATGTTTCATGATAAACATGGATGATAATGGATAAGAATGTATAAGAGAACTTGATCATAACAGATAGTAGTCTGATATAATTTGATATAATAACAAATAGTAATGGGGCAATCATTCACCCCGCAGCCCTTGTTTTTCTCGCAGATTTCGCAGATTTCGTGCTGCACCTTGATGTTGTGCTGCACGACTCGCTTCTTCAGCAGCTGCCATCGTTCATCCGCACCCTCGTGGGGGGACTCCTCAGTGCCCAAACAGCTTGTTGCAGATAAAAGTGTGTATGTCCATGTATATGTGTGTACAATATATGTACATATATATACACGTGATTTAATCTAATCTCATCTGATGATCCCTTTTGCTCCGTCTTTCTATCTTTCCAGCTGGCTGCCTACCTACCTATCTAATTTTACACATGTATGTTATATGATCACATATGTACTTCTGCATGACTATAGCTTTCTCTGAATACAGCAAGTAAAAGCTCAGACACAGCACATGAGATCACCAAAGCAGTTGGAGGATCTGAGTCAAGACTCGGTCCAAAATTCCACAGGCACCTTCAAAATTTGGCTACATATTAGTCATATTACTTATATATACTTATATTATTGTATTATAGTATATGATGTTATGTAAATGATTAGCAATGGATCAAAAAGTACTCAGGCACTCAAAAGTGTCGGAGTACTGACCCCGTCCTGAAAGACCGAGTGCCTTTTCAACTCGGCTTCATCTACCAAAGGCCAGTTCACAATGGCCTGCCGATGAAAATCCCAGTCATCCATGAAGGTCTATTTAAGACATGAAAATCCCAAAAATCCCAAATGAAAATGGATGATAATGGATGATGATCCCATCTTTTCCTATTGAAGATATTTGAAAATGGAGATTTCTCGTTGCTATGTTTGATTACCAGATTCCCAAAAGTGTGCATTGGCATTCGATTGCCACAGCATGCGCATCCCAAATCTCGAGGTCGCCTTTTTCATGAAAATGTTGATGAGATTCTTGTAGACCGGAACCTCTGCGGAACTGAGTGGCTCCAAAAAAATTTAAATGAAAACATTGCCCAAAAATGGTGATTGCAATATGGGTGTGTCTGAAAATAGTGTACCCCTAAACCCAATGGTTAATGATCATTATCCCTATTAAATGGCTATAATTGGGAATATACCCTATTTTCAGACAAACCCATATGAAAATGACATGAAAATGATGAGATTTTGCACCGTTGGAAGCAGCGGATGTTGATTTTGGACAAACCCAGGTACCACAATCACCATTGCCATGTCTCGCAGCTATGCCGACTGCGTCTATGCTACCAGACTCCACTTGCCACAATACCCATTGATGCACATCTCTGATTTGGTACCCAAACATGTACTCAAGAATTCGATCAAACTTGCCATGTGCTAAACTCTCCCAAATCTCCAAAGGCATAGAGATGTTTTTTGTGCGTTGCTAGAAAACCCACACTTTTAGGCATCCAAATCAACCTCGGATCACATCAAGCAACCTTGTCCAGCTTTTTCGCCTCCAAAGTGTAGAGCCTTTGCCATGTTCTGTGGGTGAATTCTACCATTTTTTCGTGGTCAAATCCTATCTGTTTTTTGTAAAATCTACAGTACCTTTTGGAAATGTCAAATCCCAATGTTATTTGGTGAAAGAAACCCACATTTCCGCTGATGACATCTACATGTCCTTTATCATGTTGTTGTGGCCATGGTCATACCCCAGGTATCCCCAGGTTGTCTTGGTCAGATCCCTATTTGAGGTTCCTGAAAGCCCGGCATGGCCCGGCGGTCCCCACTAAAAGACGTATGATGTATGACGAGGCTTCTTGAAGGGGGGGATTCTGAATTTCAAAATCATCCCCCAAATGCTGTACCCCCTATTGCCTGGCCGATTTGCAGGCTGGCAAATCGAAAGTCTTGCAGCAGTGCCTATGCAGCATGTCATCGTGTTCGTTGTCGTAGGGAGATAACACCTAAGGATCGCCGCATTGGTGACAAGGTGGGTGAGGACATGAGGACATACCCTGTCGACTTTATCGAGTTTAGGTTTAGTATGGTCAAGTCAAGCAGAACTTAAATTCGTGCTGCCTTCTGTCTGGCACACCTCAGTCTCAGTAGCCTTGTTAAATTTGACCCACGGGATCCCATCAAATGCTTCTGAAACCACCAACCCCAGGTGGATTCACTGCAAACATTCCCCAACTGGATCCAAATTCTGAGTATGCTGTTTTAAAGCCATTGGTGAAATGTGTTCGAGAACTATCTCGTTGGAGTTTTGCTGATTTTGCATTGCCATGGGCCCGTTCAGCTTTTCCACAAGTCATTCTGCCAAGCTTGCGCTGTCTCGGACGCAACTGCAACAATACATCAGGCTAATTAATCAATTAAGTAATCATTTGCCTCAGAAGTACTCAGAAGAATCCCTCATTTGGAAGGGACTCCTCCAACCACTGTGCCATTTAATTGAGATCCCCCGCCAGTCGACTCACTGTGGCCAGCTGGCGCAGTGTCGCTGCAATGTCAGGGTGGTCTCCATCTCCGTGCAAGGAACGATTCATTCGCAAGGACTCCTCCAGCTGCTGTTTGGCTTTCTCGAAATCTTTGGCATCTCCAAATAGGACGCCTAACTCGTGGAGTGTCCCAGCAATTCCAGGGTGATCCCCTTTGTGCAAGGAACGCTGTATTCGCAAGGACTCCTCCAACTGCGCTTGGGCTTGCTTGAGATTTCCAGACCGTCGAGTCACCACACCCAACTTGTGCAGTGTCACAGCAATTCCAGGGTGATCCCCATTTCCGTGCAAAGAGACCTGCTGTCGGTAGCACTGCTTGAAGCACTCCTTGGCGCGTTTGAGATTGCCAATTTCTCCGTTCAAGCTGCCCAGATCATTTAATATCGCGGCAATGTCAGGATCCGAGCTGCGCGGACCCACAGACAACTTCAGTTTCAAGGACTCTTCCAGCTGCTGGCTCGCTTCCGGCAGAAATCCATCGTCTCGATTGACGAGGCCTAACTCCTTCAGTGTCGTAGCAATTTGAAGGTTATTGGTCTTCCCGTACACGCAGCGCTTCATTCGCAAGGCTTCTTTCAGGTGCTGTTTCGCCTGCTTGAAATCTCCAGCCTCTCGACTCACCAAGCCCAACTGGTGCAGCATCTCAGCAATGTCACTGCGATCCTGATGCCCATGATAGTCCTGATCCAAGGAGCGGGTCATTCGCATGGACTCTTCCAGCTGCTGTTTGGCTTGCTCAAGATCTCCAGCCTGTCGACTTGCTACACCCAACTGGTGTAGTACCTCAGCAATGTCACTGTGATCCTGATTTTGATGCAAGGAGCGGCTCATTTGCAAGGACTCTTCTAGGTACTGTTTGGCTTGCTCAAGATCTCCAGCCTGTCGACTTGCTACACCCAACTGGTGCAGTACCTCAGCAATGTCACTGTGATCCTGATTTTGATGCAAGGAGCGGGTCATTCGCATGGACTCTTCCAGCTGCTGTTTGGCTTGCTCAAGATCTCCGGCCTGTAGACTCACAATGCCGAACTGGTGCAGTATCTTGGCAATGTCACTGTGATCATGATTTTGATGCAAGGAGCGGCTCATTTGCAAGGACTCAATCAGGTAATGCTTTGCTTTCACAAAATCACCAAAAACTCGGCTCATCATTTGGCCCATTTCAAGCAGGGCCTCGGCAATCTCTGGGTGATCCTTATCCCCCAGGGAGGATCGCTTTCTTTGCAACCACTCCTCCCACTGGCGTTTAGCCCTTGTAATCGGATCTTCAACCGGTGGACTCACCACCTTTGACTGCGCCGCAGCGGCAGTGTTTGACTGATTCTTCTCCTTTTGCCTGGAGTCAATGCTTAGAGAGGAGCCTTCAAGCGACTTCTGTGCTTTCAGATTGGCATCTTCAACGATCGGCTTGGTTCGCGCAGGCTCCTCAAGCTGCCGGTCTGTTCAAACAGTATGGTATTGTCCAAAATTTGGACAACTCTAGGTTGACTTTTCGGTTGACTTTTTTGAGGAGGAAAAAACTTCAAAATTCATTGTTTATGGTCTACCATGGCCTAACTTGTAGAGGGATTCCCCGATAGGAACATCCATTCTTGGACACACCCTCTCACGAACTTCCCTTCACTTGGAACTTCGGCGAAATTCTGTCCTGGCGATCTTGGACTGAGAGCGCATTGTTTTCTTTTCGGGCAGCTTGAAGGAGCGCCTGGATCTCTGTCGCAAGGTCTCCAATGGCACATGCATCTTTCCACATCTTGCTGACCTGTTCTGCTTTCAATTCTGCACCTTCAGTCTGGCAAGTGGCAAGGTCTCTGATTGCCGCAAATCTCTCAGCAATCCTGAGTTGGTGTCATTTGCATAGTTTCTTCACTTTGACAGTGGAATTTGCTGGATTGATGGAAGGATTGATGGATGGAGACATGGAGGGATGGATCACTGGACGTATCTATCTGTCTACCTATCTGCCTGCATGCATGTCTCTCTATCCATTTATCTATCCACCTATCTACCTATCTACCTCTCTACCTGTGCACCTCCTGTCTACCTGTCTACCTGTCTATCTGTCTACCTACCTAGCTAGCTAGCTATCTTGCTGTTTTGCTATCTTGCTATCTTGCTATAACGCAGCTAATCTAGCTATCTAGCTATCTATCAGCTATCTTGCTATAACACTATCTTGCTATCTAGCTACCTAGCTACCTAGCTATCCAGCTATCTAGCTATCCAGCTATCTAGCTATCCAGCTATCTATCTATCTATCTAGCTATCTTCCTATCTTGCTATCTTCCTATCTTGCTATCTTGCTACCTTGCTACCTAGCCATCCATCCATGCATCCATGCGTCCGTCCGTCCATCCATCCATCCAGCCATCAAGCCATCAATCCATCAATCCATCCATCCATCCATTCATCCATCCATCCATCCATCCATCCATCTTACCTGTCCACCTCATCCGTCTATCTCATCTGTCTATCTATCTAATCTCATGAAAGCTAATCTTATTTCATTCTATCTATGAATCTATGTATCATCTAGTCTATATCATAGATACTTTAATTCCATTATGAACTCTCTTATCCATGGCACGCGTGTACATCCCATTCCTTCCCCAAGCATCGCCCGCAAGCGCGTCTCACTGCGCGGCCAACTCTGGTTGCGCTCGGGGGGGTCGTACTCACGGACCTCTGCAGTGCCCCAGGAGACAGCCTTCCGCGGAGTCCTTGGCCCAAAAGGGCTGTTGCTGCTTTGGTATGACACCACTTACAAGGTGTGTCTATGTATATTGCACATGTACAAAACCAAACTATAAGTAACAACAAGTATGTGCGTATGTGGATCTGGTACGATGCATACATAGACAATACTTATGTGGATATATCTTACATACATCATGCACTTGTAAAGCGTCCGTTTTATGTTGATGGTTTGTTGTTTGGGGAAATGTACGTTTGTGTTCAGTGGTTTTTGCCAAGAATAATTAAACAGTCTTAAGATCCACCAACCCCCTTGAAGTCTTTCTTGGATTTACTGATGTGTGTATATATATATCATGTACATACATATATACATAAACAATGATAAACACAAATACTATACATATCCATACATGGCCCACTCGTTGCGTTAGCAAACAAGGCTCGATTGGCTCACGCCCGGCGAAGCCTCTGTGGGGTCTCTGATTGAACTGCTCGAACTGCTTGAACTCGCCGCCATGGCCAGCGATGGACGTTCTGCCCCAAAAACCTATAGGTTTTCTCAATGGTTCATCATCATTTTCCCTGGGAATTTCTATTTCGGGGTGGTTTCTCATTGTTATCGTTGCTCATGAATGATCATGGTTTCTCATTCTGAAAAATCATGGTTACAGTATCATGGCTTAATGAAAATGGCCTTGGTAGCACTGGGGTCCCGCTCATGGACATTTTTGGACGGATTAAGACCTGCACAGCGATTGCTAGCTATGTGAGCCATGGTCAATACTCACCAAAAATGGTTGATGGTCATCCCATCCATAATAAGGATCCAAAAATAATGGTTATTATAAATCCCTATGAACCATTGGATGACTAGCCCCTATTAATGGTTA
>Ga0126342_10005895_pt1 | contig 21570 bp, 22 predicted proteins | sample Cyp1metagenome_FD_92528 | JGI IMG/M metagenome (GOLD analysis project Ga0126342, IMG submission 92528) | Coral microbial communities from Lord Howe Island, Old Settlement Bay, Australia - Cyphastrea 1 metagenome | ecosystem: Host-associated > Invertebrates > Cnidaria > Coral ... | reverse complement strand
CATACATACACACACATACACATACATACACATACATACACATACATACACATACATACACATACATACACATACATACACATACATACACATACATACACATACATACACATACATACACATGCATAGACATACATAGACATACATAGACATACAAAGACATACAAAGACATACATAGACATACATAGACTTACATAGACATTACATTACATTACCTACATCCATCTATGCATGCATGCATGCATGCATAATATATATGGTCTGTATATATATATATACACGTATCATGTATCATCATATTTTCCATGAAAGAACACCTGGATGGGATTTCGCAGTAGGTCCAACCGCGAAAGCTCCTCACCGGACTCGGAGCAATGGGCAAATGACTTCGAGTTGCCCCTCGGCTGCGTTGATGTTTTGGTTGGCCTGCAAGATTGGAGAAATGCTGGGATTAAAAAATGACTTACGTCGATTTTAAGGCTGGGATCTAAGATTTTTAAACGCTGGGATTCAAAGAAATGCTGGGGTTTTAAACATTGGGCTGGGAATTTTATGATTTTTTCTATGATAGTTTCAATCATCATGTTTTTATGAATCTCTTGGGGCCTTGAGCGAGAAAGGGAATGATTTGATTTGCACAATTCAGGATATTTATTTGAGCAGCAGTTGAGAGTTATTCATGACTTACGATAGGTTCCTGCTTCAAACACTTCAATACCCTCTGGCAAACATACAAAAAACTATGGAACATCACCATTTTATAGCTGGGTAAATCAACGAACTTTCTATGGGCCATGGCTTCTATAGCAAACTATTAGTTCGTTTACCTGAGGATGAATGCCATTAATTACTGTATCATTAATCACCATTATCACAATATGATTGAATGAATTTATAAACCAACTTATCGAATCAGAATCATTATTCTAAGCATTATATGATTGAATGAGTCTATAAACATCTATAAACCAATTTATAACTGAGTGGCTTCACTTTGTAGTTGCTAATGTGGCAGTGGATGACCTGGCAACGATCATTGGGTCCCGTTGGGTCTTCAGGACCGGCTGGTCCCTCTTCCGAACTCGAAGGCCGGCAGCCTGCCGAACCGATACGGGATTTTAATTCCAACTCATAGTTACCCGAAACGTAGAATGGACAAAAACTACACATTTTTCTAGGAGTTCATTTTTCGAGTTTCTTAAGGGGTTTGCTTATTAAATAAATACATGATGCATGTCTGGCCATAATTTCAGTCGGGTCAAACTGGTTTTTTCTGCAAAGCCAGCTGAAGGGACCACATGTTGAAAAACCATGGTGAAACCATTTAGATCCCCTTTGGAAATTGAGGGTCAGGATGGGGCCCCCCAGTGGTGTTTGCTGGTTTATAAACACCATGAATACTAGTTCGTTATCCAAAGCTATATCTACCTTAAACCTTAGATTCAGCCACAGCCATATCTCAACTTGGCTATCTTGGGGGCCCCATCCTGTACCATTTGTATCAGACCAGGTTTGTGGCAATCCCAGATGGCTTGCTTGAAGAGGATGATGCTGGCAGGACTGCCGCTGCAACCGGTGCAGCCCCAGTGCCGCTGGTAAGACCAGTTATGTAACTGTTGGTTTACCAGCATGAAATATCGATCTGGAATCATGCAGCTAGGGGAATCACCCCCAGCCAAATGGCATTGTAACGGTTAGTGAACTGTGATATTTTAGCTGGATAGATGTATCTACCATAAGTATCCATAAGTCATAGTTCACCTAATTGTAAACCAACTTTGCTATCGTTTTGGGGGACCATCACATTCTAGACTGTTGCTGTCAGTTCAAGAATCATGAGATTTTGAGATATGCAACTGTCAGACAAACCCACATCATTTTGTGTATCTATATATTGTATGTATGTAATTGGTACTGTTTGGTGGTGCTCTCAAACATTGGTGCTTATCTAAGTTATATTCTCATGTACTGTAGTCTTGCTTTAATTCCCGCACAGGTATGATCAGATATGCCATGCTATGCTCATATATTGCATATATATATATATGTCATATATATATAATATATATATATATATATAGATTTGCATATATAATTATATATTATATACACAGTAGTGTACACATATTGACATATTTCCAATTTCCACACAAGCATTATTTGCCTCATCATTCCCATCTTCTTTGGGTGTATCCCTGAGGTGACGGGGTTGGTTTGCCTACAGGATGGCCCCCAAGATAGCGCTCACTTGCCTTATTTCAGTGGCTGAATTCTATGGTTTATGGATGTTTATGGTAGATATAACTGTAGTTAATGGGGGTTATAATGGTTTATAAACCAACTTAAAAACTGGGGGGGCACCATCCTGCAGGAATGAAACCCAAGAAACACCAGGGACATTTTCAGCACATGCCAGGCGTGTATCTTTTCCTATCACGTTTTTCTGTGCTATCTCGTTGCTATCTCTTTTTTTTGGTGAAAATCCACAGAAAACCCGTTTTCATTCGTGTTCCCCAATAAAATGTAGAAGTATTTAGCTGGATTTTTCTGGTCAATGGGGATTTCAGGATCCAAAAATGGAGGTACGTTAGTACCATATAAGGTTATATTTTCTGGGGATATTCCCGCAAACATAGGCCTGAAAAATAGGCCAAAAATATATGGAATCGGTACCTCCAATTTTTATCGGTTCCTGAAATCTGGATTCCAGTGATCACCAGGAAGGAGGAGGCAGATGCCGAAGCAAAACGACAGAAGCTCAGGCTGCGAAAGCGATGAAACCAGCGAAAATCATAGTTTTGAAAAACAGCAACTACATATATATATATACACATACATACGTATATATATATGTATATACATATAGATGATCTATGATTGGTTTCTGTTGATTGAATTATCAAGTGTTTACAACATGGTTTATGCGATATATATATATATACATATGTGTATCTTTATTTAAGATGGATACAAAACAAAGCGACAAGCGTCACCGGAACCGGGACGGTTGGTGAATTGGATGGTAATAGTTTCTACTACTGTAACATTTCGACCAGGTTGTGATCTTTGAATAATCCCCATATTGATGAAATAATGATTGATGAAAATTCTAAATATTATGATGTTGGTTCCGAAGCAAAGAATCCCAGCCAGTCATGGTTTATCATGGTTTATCATGATTTATGGCATTGGTTGTGATAAAAACCATGAATTGGGTGAATCCCACAACCGGGATGGCGGTGATCTCCGCTAGTCCCAATCATCACGAAGGCGAGCCTTCTTCGACGAAGGAGGAACTTGCCACTGGTGACTGGCGCCACGTCTCTGATGAGGAGTCAAGCAACGAACATGGGGGGAATGAAAGGCAAGCATTTTAGAATGACACACACATATATATATAATATAATATATATACCGATATCTATAACATATTCTATATATCTGTATCTCTATATCTATATAATCTATGTATCTATATCTACCAGTATATATTAAATGTATCTATATCTATGTTTATGTCTATCTATATCTATCTATATCTATCTATATCTAACTATATCTATCTATATCTATCTTTATCTATCTTTATCTACCAGTATATATTGAATCTATCTATATCTATGTTTATATCTATGTTTATATCTTTGTTTATATCTATGTTTATATCTATGTTTATATCTATGTTTATATCTATGTTTACATCTATGTTTATATCTATCTATCTATATATATATATATATATATCTATATCTATCTATCCGTACCTTTCCTTTTCTATCCGTATCTATCCGTATCTATCTCTATCTATATCTATCTATACATATATATACATATCTATATCTATATCTATATCTATATCTATATCTATATCTATATCTATTTATATATACCTCTCTATCTCTATCTCTAACTCTCTGTCTATCTATCTATCTATCTACCTACCTATCTATCTATCTATCTATTCACCTATCTATCTATGGATTTATCTACCTATGGATTTTTCTACCTATGGATTTTTCTATCTATGGATTTATCTATGTATGGATTTATCTATCTATGGATTTATCTATCTATCTATCTATCTATCTATCTATTCACCTATCTATCTATGGATTTATCTACCTATGGATTTTTCTACATGGATTTTTCTATCTATGGATTTATCTATGTATGGATTTATCTATCTATGGATTTATCTATCTATGGATTTATCTATCTATCTATCTATCTATCTATCTATTTATATACATATCCTCTATCCATACATTTGGATTTTTCATGAATGATAGCGATCTGACAGGCTGACGGCGCCAGCATAAACCCAAGAGTTAACCTATTTACTTCAGCCAACTTATTTTAAATCAAACAACTTACCAACTAGAAATTCTTCATTTTTGTAGGATAAATTCACATATCAATGATAGTTGATAGTTGATAGTTGATATCCTCTTCTGGGGCACCACTGGCCGCAGGAGTCGCCAGCGAATCTTCTCGGATTGTGGTGCTTAGGTGGAAGCGGTGATGTGATGGTGGAATCTGTTTGCAAGAATCATACAATCGAGCAGTGCTCAAAAACCCATGATTATATGAGAATATGGGGTTATACTATCCAATATATATATATATATTGGGGACTATCACAATCCATGAGCCGGGAAGTCTTTAAGCCTTTATAAAGTCTTGAACACTGCTCAATTAGCAAACTACAGGTTGAACCCAAATGGGGGCAACAATTGGATACGATGGGTTGAACCAATAAAAAACGGTGGTGCAATGGGATGTAATGAAGGCTTATCTAAGGAAATTCAGGAGGCAACAAAACTGCAGACTTTAGCCTAACCAAAATGAGCATTGCGCCGACATAAGTTTCTTAGGCAAGAACACTATGCCGATCTAACTTGATTAAAGAAACTGTAGACTCCGACGACAATATCCAGACATGGAGACTTGAGCTAGAAGACATAGGGATGACAGCGATCAAAATGAATACCCTCTGGTTATTTAACATAGCCATGGAAAATCACCATTTTTAATAGGTAAACCTCTATACATGGGCCATTTCCCCTGGCTATGTTAGTCATAACCAGAAGGTATCTGACAAACGAGCGATGGGGATTTTCATCATGAGGATTTTCGCATCAGAAATATGGCGATCAATAGAAGAAACAGGGGATTCGAAGAGTGGCTGGAACAATTCCTGGTTGGTGGTTCGTTGATTTACCCATTTAAAATGACGGTTTTCCATAGCTATGTTAGTGGGATATATATATATATATTCTGGTTGGTGGTGACTGGAACCATGGAATTTTTCATGACTTTCCATTCAGTTGGGAATTTCATCATCCCAACTGACGAAGTCCATCATTTTTCAGAGGGGTTGAAGAAACCACCAACCAGTGTCACTTTGGCAGGGTACAGTTAGGTCATCACGGCTGCCATCTGCCTCCGTTTTTTTTCGCATCCGCAATTTTGGTAGCTTCTAGCCATATTCATTGGTTAGGTGAAACAATGAAACCCCGTTTAGTAAAAATTGAGGCATTAAAGACACCCCCTGTTCTATGAGTATTTTGAGTGTATTATTTATAAACCACCTAATATGATCATATTACTGGTTGGTGGTTTGGAACATTTTTTATTTTTCCATAATTGGGAATAGTCATCCCAACTGACTAATATTTTTCAGAGGGGTTCAAACCACCAACCAGATACCATTTAGCTCATATTTTTCAGAGGGGTTGATCATAGGTGGTTTATAAATGGTTAAAGATATTCTCCATGTTCCTATTTATTATACCTGTTTTTTTGGGCTTAATCAATCACCTATTAGGTAAAACGATACCCATCCAACCAAGCAGTATCGTTGGCAAACTCGCCACAGAAAGGGGGTCCTGATCCATTCTGATGCTAAATCCATGTGTCTGTTCCTTTCTTTTTTGAGGAAGTCTTTTTTCTAAATCCTGAAACTGAAACTACCAAATCAGACAATACTTCTTCCCAATCCATTCAAGTCTGGTTTGAGAGATCTACCCTCTGGTAAACTAATATAACTATGGAAAATCACTATTTTTCATGGGAAAATCCACTATAAATGGCCATTTTCAATAGCTATGTTAAATTACCAGCCGCTCCCACTTGAGATGCTGGAAACCTTTTGGCCTGGTACAAGTCGACGTGATGGCCTTGGCCTTTTACTGAAACAAACCATGGATATCCATGGATTATATTGATTATATTATAGTATCTGGGTAAATTATAACGACCTCACTGTTCTCCCTCACTGGAATCATGGTTTATTTGAGGGAAATCATCCCCATAGCTGGCCGAACTATTCAGGTTAGTGAAATATTATAATTTGCCCAGATAGTATATAATCCTTATAAGATGCGACAATCTGTTTGAAACGTTGAAGCCCACCAAATTCGTGTCTAGTCAAGTGAGTGTGAAGCCAATCACAGACTTGTGACCCGCTCTTCCGGAGCTAAAGGGCTTTTTTTATCGCAATTTTGAGGCCGACAAGGCAGGCTGGCGCGGTTCGTATTGTCTCTGAAGCCCGTGCGTTTGCGGTGATGTGCGGAGATACGTCTCTCGAGGCTTTCAGATCAGTGAAAATGGGATAGCCCCAAAATATCCCAATTTTTGGGATGTTTGGGAGACCTCATTTCCCAATCTTTATGGTTGCCCCTCATTTCCCAAAGGCAGATGCTTGGGTGGTTTGGAGTGTTCCAACCCTGAACTCTAGGGACCCTGGGCTTTTGAGAGTTGATGCACTGCCAACGCGGCATTTCGGGACGCGACTTGTGCATTGGCAGGGCCAGGGAATCCAGGGAATCACAAGGGCAGAACATGAGGTAGTTCCTCTGCGATGTGAGCAGTGGCGTATTCGCCTTGGCAAATACTGATACACTTGAACTCAGACCCCAAATGGTGAGATGCATTATGTTTTCTGAATGGGTTTACCACGGCGTGAAATGCCTGGTGACGTGGAACTTAGAATGCCATGGGGGAATTATGTTATATTATATTATAGAATTCATATAGGAAAAAACACCAAATCATTTTTTGCAGCCCGTTTTTGGAGCCACTCATGTTGCTTATATTTTGCTTGGGTGTAAACATATCATGACTTTCAGGGATATCCAGGTCAGCCATGAATAGAATCTGCGCCGATTGCAGCAAATTTGATTCGACCATTGATTCACTGGCCATGCCACAACTTGAGATTTTTGGACGTGGCGCGCTGCAGGATGAATGAAAAAATGATGGTTAGTAGGGGTAACTATCTCCAAATGGTCTTCTTTCAGGTCAATGAATTAACATCATTCAATTCATTCAGATTTCATTGACTTGGATTGTTTTTCTCTTGAACAAAGAGCATCAATGCCTATAGCAGCGAACAGAAACCATCAAATTAACAGGTGTTTGCAGATGCAGATCCTCCGCTAGAATGATTCCAAGTACCATGTTCCATGTTTGGCAAGGCTTTGAATCTAACTTGGGGGTTTCCATAGTCATGGAGGTACCCCTTCCAGCTCGCTGGATGGTTTATTTCATATGGAAAATTCCGTTGAAATGAATGATTTAGAGGTACCCCGCATGTTAGGAAACCTCCAAGGTCTATGCGAAAAAACTCTACTTCGAGCCTGACATCCTATCTGACGTATGTTCTGACTTTCTCTATCCCATAGGATCCATGGTGCTGCTATATATGGTAACATTTACCATCAATATACCCCAAATGTTAGCATATATACCAGCACCATGGATCCTATGGGTATTTGGCAGCATTCTGGCATCTCTGTGCTTGCGACAGTGCGAGTCTGTGTCGAGTCTGTGCCGAGTCGACGTGTCGAGTCTGTGTCGAGAGCCTGGTGAGAGCCTCATGGCGGATTGAAATTTTGAAATCATCAGGGAGGTGTCCAAAAACGGGTCCCCAGATCATCCAAGTCATATTATAAATAAATAAATAAAGCATTTTGGGACTGAAACATATTAAAAACCCATGGTTTGGGGTTACTCACATGGTGGAGTCACCCGGAGCATCGACTGGTGACTAGTGACTAGTGGTTATTATATAACAGACGTCGCAGCCCCACGTCCGGCTGACGCTCGAGTCTCCAGAGGGAGAAGCTTGCAGCACTGGCAGCATTAAAAGTGCTGCAATAGCAACTTGAAATGCGTTTCAAGATGTTTCAAGATGTTTCAAGTATCTGTCCAATAAATTTGGGAACATGGGGAAGCTAGTGATGTCGTGAATGTCGTTAGTCAAGGTGAAGTATCAGAACGTGGTTTCAAAAGGACAAACTGGTTGCTTTTGGGAAAATCATGTCGAGGCCAAAACCCCACAGTCCGCAGCTGTTCTTGGAGCATTCACTTCCGAAGGAACAGCACGGAGAACAACAAAAGTCGCATGACATCGCCAGGTTTTTTTTCTAGGGTCCAATCCCGAGTGTGGCCCTTTCCAATTGGGAAACATTATGAACTGACAAACTATAGAGGATTTTTGGGAACAAACATAGAACAACTGTAGTGCACAACTGACTCAAACTTTGATGTTGAACTATGTTGGGCCCGGAAATCTCGATGGATCATGGCCGGGGGATGCTCACACCATCTCGCTGACTTCAAGTTGCCTTTTGCATAGCTCTGACGTGTCGGGACTTGGCGGAAAGAGATCTACTGCAAGAGGGATCGCTAGAAAGGATATGAAAGGATATGAAAGGATATGAAAGGATGGTGGACGCGCTAGAAATTGCGCCCTGAGCGTTTCAGGGCAGACATCTGAAGTTTGAAGTGACATTTTGGTCAGGGAGCACTTAGCAATCCGTGGGTTGAGTATTGACCTGCGGCGCCTGGGTGTTGAGCTTCCCCAAAGGGTGCCAAACGGCGCTTTCCCGTCCATCCATTTAGGACGAATATTCACCCAATCGATCCATTCAGCCTTGGCAGCCTTGGTTTTGCGAGTTGGTGGAGTTATTTTTTTCTTACCTTAGTTGGCAAAATAGATACACCTGCTGAAAAAAACAAGGTATCTAAGACAAACTGTACGAGCTGGGCATCGATTTCCAGAGGGAGGAAACTCAACAAAACACGCGAATTTCGGCGCGGCTGGAGAGGGTAGGAACCCAGAAAACGTCGCCAAAAAGGCTTTTGCAGCAGGACGCGTTTGACGCTGCTGGTGCTTGGGAATCTCGGCTTATCACTAGCTTAATGGATCCATTTTCTTGGCACCAGTGGGCTATCAGAATCATCTACAATGACTAGAAATGATTGACTTCCCTGAAAAAGGATGGTTTAGTCCTAGTCCTTAAGCCAATTTACACATCGCCTGAGCCAAACGATGTGTGGTTGCTATGGTTGCTATGATTTTCTACGCCTCATGAAAACCTGATTTGATGGATGGTTGGTCGAAGAATGGAAAATGACCTGTTATGCTTCACAGAATAGAGTTTAGCACAAAGGCCACAAGATCTCAATTCCAATCCAGTTCGACCTTTGACTTTTGTTGACATTTTGTGACAATTGAAGCCATGTTTGCATTGCATACCAACATCATTGGCATTTTCGACCATAGAGGCACAACATTACCACCTGAATTCCAGTACTTGGAGGTTGATGATAGGTGACTACCTCTAGGATATCCATAAACACCAGTGATTTCATAGTGACATAGTGTAAAACTGTAAAACTATCGAAAAGCCAGGGTCAGGCCGCGCGTACCATTTTTTTTCAAATAAGTTTAATTCATATCCACTTGGAATCACTTGGAAACGTCGCAAAACGACGCTGGCACGGTAGCGTTGGCGGTTTTTTTCCTGCCGAACGCTTCGGCTGACGCCTGGTGTTCCCCGTTAATCACCGACGCTCTTCAGAGCACCGGACCAGAGAAAATCCATGGGGATCCTGGTGTCATCAAGACCTGGGATATCCCCCAGGTTGAAAAAACATGTTCCCTATGAAAAGAAGTGTTTTTTGAAGGTAGATCGGTATACCATGGTATACCGTGATATATCCATGATATCCCATTTAACCACACCCAAAAATCTGAAATGGGTTTAGTTTAATCCCAATTCCTTGATGGCAAATCTCAATTGATCCCGTATAGCTTGGACTTCAAAATCATTGACCTCATGATCGCGTCGATATCTTCCATCTCACGCCCTCACGGCCCCAAAAAAGCCAACACTTGGCATATCTTGGGGTCAAAACTCAGCAGTTTTTGATGAAACCCGGAAAAACGCCAAGCTTTTGATCCCTCGAAGGCCAAGTGAAACATGATGTGGCTATTGAGTCAAAAAAAATCACCAATAAACCATAATAAACCTCCCATGCATCATTTTTTTTACTTCAGATCTCAAGCATCCATTCTTCGCTTGGAAAATCGCAACCGACTCAAAAAAAATCGCGACCGAGAACTTCCGAAATCGATTTCGCGAGTCGATCGATCGAAAAATGCATAAAGCAACCGCTGGTTGTTTTTTCTTTATACCGAAAGCTGATAGAGATAAAATCAATTGAATAGAATGTATATTATATATATAATACATATGTATGTATATATATATATGTAATTATATGTATATGTATATATATATATATGATACCAAGATCCAAGTATAGAGATGAGGAAACTATGGTCGAAATCAATCTGATAGAGATGAATTATACCAATATTAAAATTCAATATTCATATACTGGGGAAACCATGGGTGGGAAATTTTGAATTTTATATCTTTGCCGTGAATATTATAAGCACAAAAAAACACCGCAGGGCATATATCTAAGATTGGCAATGTACGGTAGGAGGTTTTTCTGTAGGTTTTCCCTGACGATTGTGAGATGATCTGGATTGAGGTTCGGTGCTTCCCGCGCCTTTGGGGCTGCAGAGGGGAAAAAGTACCTCTCTCAAAAGAGATGGAGGGATGTTTCTGAAACAGCAGCCCAGGCCACGATGGAATCTTCATCTTGAAACAGAATTTGGACCGACATATTCACATAGAGCTTGAAATACCTTGGACTATCAAACACACTTAAATTCTTAAGATGATTCTTCCAGGTTGAAAATGTCAGTGGAAGAAGGCCTAGGTTGGTGTTCCTTCCATGTTGAATCTCAGGGTCTAACTTGTTGCCATGAAGTCGACAACACCGTGGATGATGAGAATGCCAGGCAGCCAGGCGGCCAGGATGATATCTCCGATCCTACTGGATCGTACTGGGCGCCTACGTAGGGTCTTGCAACAGATAGAACTGGGATGAACTGGGACAGGATCCTTATGGCGTATGGGACAGGATTATGGTTTTCCACTTCGGCCAGCATTGGCTAGCATCTGCGGTCGCTCAACAGCCTTTTTCCAATCGGATTGTTGTTTTTGCGACAATCTTTGAAGAACTTGAAGAACTTGAGCACTGGCGCTACATCGGGGGTTCAGAAACATCTGCTGAACACATAGCTGTTACGTGGCTTGGCAGAGTTTCAAGTTGAGTTGACGTCGACATTTCTGGACTCTGGACTCTGGAAATCCCAACCAGTCTGTGGAGAAATGCTATCCCGCATCATGTGGCATCATCGATGCATCAATGACTAAACTGTACGGTTTCTTGGTACTAACTCGGGTGGACTAATCTTGTCAGTCGATTTTTTTTGAGTAGGACCAAATGATTTGTAAAGGAATGTAAATCAAGGTTTCTGAACTGCTCTTGATAGACATTACACGACGAGAAACGACAGCTTTACATGGATCTGAAGATGACGATCTGTTTCACACAGGCTGATCCATCGAGCATGTGTCAGTGACCTTCAACTGGCTTATCAATTAATCTCCAGCATGAGACTGTAAGTTGATGTATAAGTTAAAACACTGGATTTTGCGGTTACATTTGCATTAGCAGCTCAATGAAAATCTGTATCAGCCATCTAATTTCTTGATGTATAAAACTACAGTATTTCTTTAAGGTCCTTACAATAATCCCTTGACCCATGCATGAAGAACACAGATTTCTATCAGCCGTTGACGTCTTCTCTTCGAGATCATGCCACGTGCACTTTCGAAGCGACCCCAGCACACAGCCGACAGGAGCAGTGCGTGCATCGACACAGGTGGCTCAGCTGGTGACCGCTTTCACAAGGATGACATGACATCGACAGTGGCTAAAAACACCTGAGGATGGACAGGCTGGAAACATGGATGAAGCTGGGGAAATTAGGTAAGTATAATGTATGTATAATGTCTGTTATTTCAGCAAATTAGGTCTGTATACTCCAAACAGGCAACATGACATGAAATGGATTTGGGGCATACTGGATACCACATTTTTGGATCAAAAATCAACGCCTACTGTGAGGGGCCACAGGTTTTGGTTGATTTGCTGTATCAGCCCTCCAAATTTCTGGGAGGACAGTTCTGACTGAACTGGTGGCAATGGCACTTGATTGGATTGGTGGCAATGGCGCCCTGAATCATCCCTTCACCCCCCAAAAATGAACACTTCCCGTTTGAAATACTGATTTACTGGTTGGTGGTTTGGAACATTTTTTATTTTCCATAATATATGGGATAATCCTTCCCATTGACTTTCATATTTTTCAAGATGGTTGAAACCACCAACCAGTTTAATATTGGATCTATTCATTCTCGGGTCTCATATGTTAGATGGGTTGGATTAATAGATTGGTAGGGCATTTCTCATATTTTTTGAGATGCTGCGTCATTTGGTAAACAACAAACCATGAGACATTCCTGACGTTCCCTTTTTTGGTTTCATAAATAAACCTTTGAACATGCGAGGTTTATGTTTTAAAGTGTAAACAGAGTGTAAACGGTTTGCCACGTGAATGCATCAATTTGGGGGTTGAAAGCGTATGAATATCGGTCATGAGCTAAGACTAAAGGACCACCCTTTGGTCCATTGTTCGTGGTACCAATCCATGTCCCCCAATGATTGGACCTATACTTGGGTGGGACATGGAGGAAATGTCAACTGGTTGTTACCCTCTGGTAATGACTAACAGTTGGCTATTGAAAATGGCCATTTAGTTCGTTGATTTTCCCAGCTATAACATGGTGATTTTCCAGTTCGCTATGTTAGTTTGAGGGTAATTGGGCTAAATTACCTTGAAAGTGGGAATCAGCCAGTTACAGTGAACTCCAAGGCGCATCTAAGTAGTCATATGACTCATATGACATGCTCCATGGCTTTCCGGCACAGCCAGAGCCTCCTTCAGTGGCCTTGCTTGCCGCACTCCCTGCTACATAGGTGGCCGCTCCTCATCTTACCGTCGCCTCGCGACGTCGCCTCGGTAGTCGGGAGTTCTGCGGATCGGTCAACGTTTTTTTTTCCGCAGAACATCGAACTCCGACGCGAAGTGGAGATCAGAATTCTTGGAACTCAGTGGCTGTAGAAACATGTCGACTATCCATTACAAAACGGCTTAGTTGTCAGGAAAATTGGGTTATCCATGCAGAATTTGTGCAACTTCCGCCAGTCCAAAAGAATGGTGAGACTCCACTGCCATAGATTCGCGGCCGGACCATGCCGGGTATGCCACGTATGGAGGTTTCCTAAGCCATAGGGGTACTATTCAGTGATCATCCATTGGGGTATCCCGGATTGGCTCAAGAAAGCAATAGGATGCAATAGGTACAGTAAGTTGGTTGAAGTAGTTTTGCAGCATGGTTAGCATGCTTGGAAAAATGCTGGATATAAATCTCCAGTTAGATGCAAAAAAAGCAACAAACATCACTGGGCCCACATTGTGAAGATCATCCCGCATGGAATAACAACGCCACATGGCGCTTTTTTTGGATCAACCCACGACGAGCCGCGATCGTGGTTTAAGAAGAAATATATGGCTATGGTTTCCTGTACTTGGGGATGTTGGATATGTTGGTTTATTCAATGGCCATGACTCAGGATCCGATTCATTGGAGGTACCGATTCCATATATTTTTGGCCTATTTTTCAGCCTATGTAAGGGAATATCCCCACAAAATACGGCCTTATATGGTACAGTACCTCCATTTTAGGATCCTGAAATTCCCATTGATTTATGGTAGATATCTACACTTAGATGGATTCATGAATCAACAAATATGACTGGAGAGGCCTGCTTTGTGTAGATTTATTAGCTGGGACCCTGCTGCAACAGCCCCCGGAAGTTGGAACGTTGGTCTGGGGCCGCGCCCGGCCGCGCTGCACATGGGTTGTGCTTAGGCTAAGTCTAAATTTGTAGAACATTCACGTTGGAAAATTCTGAATAAAGATGAATAAAACTATTAGAATCTATGCATATATATATATATACATAATATATGACCCATCTAGGGATTATGATTGGATTTACAACAGTAAGTCGGTGTAGCAGTTGAGGCCCCAAATGAACCATCAACCTGTCGTTTTTCTGGATCTCTCTAGTGGCTATGGCCCAAAAATGAAGGTATGGGCAAAATGACATGGCAAAGGATCCACTAATCTGGTTTTTCAGAAGTCAAATTGGTTATAGGAAAGAGATCGAAAAATCTTCAACATTTTCTGTTGAAGGTTCAATTTTGATCCGAAATCCTGTAAAATTTCCTCCATGTCCTACAGTTTTCAGCTTTTTTTTAGACGCGTCGAGCCACCCAGAGCAGCTCACGATAGTTCAAGGTTCTGCTTGGGAGAAGCTTAGAGAGAAAAAGACCCAAATGGGTGGTTTACTTGGTCAATGGGCCGTGGTGACCCATTGATTTCCAACTGTGTTACGGTATTGGCTTCCAATCAATTATGAAACTACTGTAAACGCAATTGTGAACCAATGCTGCCTTGTGGATTTTAGTACGTATTCCACAAGTGGTAGATATCAACTTTCACAATTCACGGAAATAAATGAATTACACGGAAGCTGAGCAGTTTAGGGTATTTGCAAACCAACAGTTTCAGCTGAAAATCCACTTTGACAGGGTTTTGAGCAAATTGAAATGAATCACTGCAGTGCTGTACCTGCAGCATTCCATATTGGTCATGTTGTGCTTCAGCACTTGGATGAAAAGAACACTTTTTCACCGCTTAGGCCAGAATAAGGTGTGCGGCATGCGCAAAAGAGAAGGGGGGGCCATTAAGAAACATTAAGAAACGAATGCAGACACCTAAAGAAATCAACCAAAACAAAGACATACAACAGCTTACTGGACTTGCTCCATCGCAGCTGTTGATTCTGGGGATCTTAGTTCAGCTGGAAGACAGCCATCCGAGAAGTTATTTCGTGTTTTTTTTTCAACTCGGTTCACTTATTTTTCTTTATTTTTGTGAGTCTTTCTGTGTCATGTCATTTTTCACTCTTGTCTTTTCCATCATGATCTATTTCTACTGTCCAAAATTATCCAGAACAAACGTCCCTGAGAATTTGGAACCAGCTGAGAGTTTTGGCGCCGCCCCATGGTTTCCATCGACAGTGAAATTGTTGGACCGCCGTGGCGTGAAGCATATCCAATAAACATGTTTAAACACCACAATAAACACCTAGTCCTTTTTTGATTGTATGTCCTCCCAAAAGACATTAAAACTACACCAACGTGTATGCCAACAGAAATATCATCAGATGTCAGGTGTGTAACACGGTAAATATGTACCAGACCATATCATCTAAAAATACCTTTTTGTTGAAATATATAGCTATAATTTGATAAATATGAGTTTGTACATTAAAGTTTCTTCTTGTATTATCATCAGGTATCAGATGATATCAGATGTCCAGTCGTCAGGTAGCCATTCTTAACGACGAAGATTTATCCCCGGGCTCTCGCTCGGAAGCGATCGGCACCATGGAGCTGGCTGCACGACAAGTGCAGTTCCAAGCCTTAGAAAAGGCGGCGGGTTTCCGTCGGGGTTTTTGCGTGGTCAACTGGAGACCTGGCCGGAAAAAAACAGCGAAATTCATGCCGATTGAACGATGAAAACACGGCTGATTTAAACATGACTTAAATTCATTTCGAAATTCTGATGAAAGCCTATTTCACCAAGAAACATGGGGTTCATACTCATAGTTGATTTATGTTGGTTGATGACTAAGTTGATTTTCAAGTAGATGAACTGTTGGGGTTGTGGTAGATGTTAATGGTGGTTATAGATCAATAAATTGCACATGGAACAACACTTTGTTTCAGGATATCCAGAATAGAGAGAGTTAGTTTTGGTTAGTACCTTGATAACAGAAAATTGGGTAGCGGCCTCACTGTGACGTCACCATTGAAATACTGGGAATTGCAAAGGTTACGATCCCAAAAGGATTTTTGTCAGGTTGCTGAGTGAGATTTATCCAGAGATATAATAAGCGTGGATGATATGCAACAGGCTTAGAACCATCGCTTGGTTTACAATGGCCATGATCTTTCTGAGTGAGGTGCATTTGCTTGGGACATGTGTGGGAGTCCTCTTGGCCCAATGCCTAACTGGTTGGTGGTTTGGAATATTATTTTTATTTTTCCATTCATTTGGGAATTTCATCATCCCAACTGACGAAGTCATATTTTTCATAGGGGTAGGTATACCACCAACCAGATATGAAGTTGGTTACTTCTATCCCATGTTTTCCCCAACGATATCCCCATGATAACCCCAATGATAACCTGGGATTCGTTGCTAAAATTCATATCAGCCATCAGCCAAGGGTTTGAATGGGTGCAGATGCACCTGATTGCAACAAGGTAGGTGAGTTGGGGATCAATTTTATACCTAAAATCGAGATATCCATATGTATGTATATATATATATTTATTATCATTATATTACAATATATATATATATTAGAATGTATATTACATTATATTACATTATATTACATTATATTACAATATATATATATATATATTATAATATATATAATACTAATATATATATATATACATACTATATATATTAAAATATATATATATATATTATAATATATATATATGTATATATATGGGCCACTCAGCTCTCGCAGGCGGCACTGGATTTGCTGTTGAGTAGTCGAATTAGTCGGGCGGTTCTGCTGGCGATCATCTTGGTCTTCATTGATAGGCGCGGCTGTTGGGGGCTGTGGGGTAAACATGAAGGGTCTAAGTTTGACAGTCAGTGGATGACAACTCCAAAATGGCCCATTGATAGTTGATTTATCTATTAAAAATGGTGGATCTTTCCAGTTCGTTATGTAAACGTTTACCAGAGGGTAAGTTCAAAATCCAAAAAGCTGATTTGACCATGAAAAATCCTGATTTGACAAAATGTCACCAAGAACCATGGAGCTTCATAGTTGATTTATGTTGATTTAAGCTTCGTAGTGCCTGGCGGTGCCAGGGCGGAAGTTTCGAAAAGAAAAATGGTGAGTATAAGAAATCAATGGCCTGTAGGAGTGTTTGTGAAATGCGGTTGCGCAATGAAAGATTGAGTTTGCGCGGTGCATCAACAAATGAACATGTTTTTGAGATGCCAATGAAATCACATCAAAGAGCCAGTGCATGAATGACTGAGTCAATGAACCAATGAAAGAATGTAACTAATGACAGAAAGAAAAAGAAAGATATAAAGAAAGAAACGAGCTGGTTGGTGGTTTGTTTGTTTTTTTCAATATATTGGGAATTTCATCATCCCATCTGACGAAGTCATATTTTTCAGAGGGGTAGGTATACCACCAACCAGTGAGTGAATATGTCAACCGCCGAAGTCAATGAATGACTGAGTGAACCAATGAGGGAATGAATCCAAGGGTGAATCAATCAGTGAATCGATGAGTGAATCAATGACACAACGAACGAATCACCGAATGAATTAGCCAAGTATGGGAATGTAATGGGGCTTTATAAATTTATAATGGTGGTTGGTGACAAACAATGAATGTATTTTAACATATTTTAACCATTATTAATCACCAAACCAATGTAATGTATTTTGTTCCCTTCTTCGTTAAAGTTACCCATTCCCCATTCGCCAAGTCTTCCAAGTCTTCCAAGTCTAGCCGCTGGTTGCGGATTGCTGCGGATGACATCCGCGATCTTCGGCAAATCGAATTGTCGTTACACAAGCGCTGTAGCTTCGTATAGTTGACCCCCAGTTCAGATGAGCAATTTCAAAAACTTGCTTTGTTGATTACTTGATTTGACTAGAGGATGCTATACTACAAAACATATTGGGTATCATAAAATGAAGTTTTCAACCAGTGGATTGCAGGGCTTCTTTCAAGTTTCAGACCAACACCAAATAACCCAAAATTATTTGGTGACATCTTCCATTCAATCCTCATCTTTGTTGATGAATTCACCATTTCTAGCCTAGTGGTCAAACCTTTTGAACATGTTTGAACCGAAAAAAAGGGAAGTGGTCATATCATATGAAGTTGGTTACTTATATCCCATGTTATCCCCAACATATCCCCATGAAAACCCCAATGATAACCTGGGATTCGTTGCAGGATCTGCCACTTTTGGAAGGCCGCCCAGCCCAAGAAGGCCAAGCCGCAGCGAGAAGAAACGCCACGCCTTCTTTCAGTGGCTGAATTAACGATGGTTTATGGTAGATGGATGTAGATATGGGTATGGGTCAATACCTATAGATACATTTTTAGTGGGATGAACATCCATAAATCCCAGTTATGACTTGGGGTTCACTAGGTACAAGGGTTTTGACTCATAGCCATATGTAGATATAACGAACTAGTATTCATGGGGCTTCATCCATGGTTTATAAAGCAACAAACATCACTGCGGGACACCATCCTGTAGTTTCCCAGCAAGGTTGAAACATCAACCAGTTTACCAACCAGTTTACTACCACAAATCTCTGAACGCATCCCCACTGACAACCACAAAGTGCGTATCTATGATCATCTATGAATCTATTCATGGGATTTCATGGGTCATTTGGTAGTTCACTACCAACTGGAGCTTGCAAGCATCGGCCCTCCAGCTTGGCGGAGGTTTGTTTTGTTTTGTTCTGACAAATATCATGAAACCATTGGGACTGGGTTTTGACACATAGCCATGTGAGCGGCGACCGGGGTCCTTGTTGATGAGTTATTTTAGGGAGTCGCTTGTGGATCTTGTGGTACCTGTATTGTTGTATTGTTGTGGCACAGCGCGGGACCCTTTGCAACCAACCAGTACGATCACATGATAGGGGGTTTTGAAAATGCGAATGCGCGCAGCTTCACGAATATGAAATGTTGCCCGTCCCTGACCCTTAACGACTGCATTTTGCCGGTTTATCCAAGGAAATTCGCAATCAACGTTTGAATAGTTCTCAGTTCTCCAAACACCCAATGATACAGTATTTCTTTCTTAAGGATTGCGCCACAACAATGCAACCTCTTAAGTGAATTCATTAAAAAAATGATCGGAAAATATGAGGAACAATGAGGAATATAAGGCTTGATTCAAGGGCACCATTCATACCAGTTCGAGTATGTTCAAGTGATTAACTAGAATCTGACATTTCCATACATTTCCCACTAGCCGGGGATTTCCAGAAAATGATTTTTCATTGTTCACTTACTACAGTATACATGTTGGGAACCCTGCTATGCCGCCAAACATGGCTATGACCCCGGTGTTGGTTCCGAAGCCAGAACCACCGGTGACCGATGTGACCGATGCTAGCGGTAGGTCTTGGACCAAGTAGACCTGGAAATGTCACAAGAAACGACTTCACATTTCAGCAGCTTGGCTACGGTATAAAAACATTCCTGGAAATTTGGGAGGAAATCACTCGGTACGTCGGTATGGACCGTATGGAGATATGGGGATAAACAAGTTCCCTCAAATTTAAAGGTTTACCCTCTGGTGAACTAACATAGCAATGGAAAATCACCATTTTTAATGGGAAAATCCACTATTTCTATGGCCATTTTCCATTGCTATGTTAGTTCACCAGAGGGTAGTATCAGTTTCCCCGCGACAGTATTCATGTCGGGGGTATTTTTGATGATTTTTGACCAACCCATAGAGTTACCATATGAGTTACCTATCCGAAACATCGGCTGGAGAAACAACGCCACAAAACGGAGGACTGGTTCCAACCACAAAACCAGTCATGTCGACCCAGGATTAACAAAATCTGATTGGTGGTTTCAACCATTTTTGATTTTCCCAAATATGGGATAATCCTTCCCATTGACTTTCATATTTTTCAAGATGGTTAAAACCACCAGCCAGAAATCGTGCTGTCTGAAAATTAATTAAGAGGAAAAACCACTTCAATCCAGTGCTTTGAAACATTGATTTTCCCTATTGAATACACATCCAATTGGTGGTATACCCCAATTTTTTCAGACACGCCCAACTATAAAGTCATCATTTGCTGCGAAACATGGGAACCCCATGTCCAGACAGAGACACTTGGATGTACTTTCTGTGTGATTGGTTTTAAAGCTGTTTTTTTTAAAAAAAAAAACACCATATTCCTTTTACATTCCCATCTTACATACCATGAATTGTCATATGTCATATGTGCAATGTGCAGGGGGATGGTCGTTTCCCATGAACAAAGGGTTGCAGATCATAAGGACTCCCCAAATGACGCTGGGATGACCATAGCCCACATACGATGCAGTTTGACCATGGCACATATATCTGGGTAAATTATAACGACCTCACTGCGACCTCACTGGAATCATGGTTAATAAGGGAAATCATCCCCGTGGGGCCTTAATTCAGGTTAGTGAAATATAATAATTTACCATGAATACATGCGAACGTGCAGTATCCGGTTGTTCTTTATAGCGGTTCTATATCCCATAATATCCCAACAAAAATATCAGCATTCTATCCCATTTCAATCACCATTCTATCATCAAGAATCAATAGTTATGATATTTAGTTGGTAAGGGCTTAATTTTAAACCTTTGATGATTTACGTTTTCTTGGTAACATCTAGGCATATCCCAATTCTATCATCAGTTTCTCTTGGTTTATCACCATTTTGCGGGCCGTTTTTTCGATATTGCATGGATCTGAATCCCGCCCCCTAGAACTGGTTGGTGGTTAATTAATGCTTAATCTGATGGTTAATGATGGTTAATGATAGTTAATGTTGGTTAATGATGGTTCATAATCTGGTAGGTGGTGACTGGAACCATGGAATTTTATGACTTTCCATTCAGTTGGGAATGTCATCATCCCATTTGACGAACTCCATGATTTTTCAGAGGGGTAGGTCAACCACCAACCAGGATCATATTGAAAAATCATGAAAAAGAAGCCTAGAACGAAGAGATTCCATATAGTTCACCGTGGCTTCTCCAGAGCAATTGAATCTTCGGGGGGTCTCCGATTCATCAGCTTCATGCATCGTTACAATCCAGCAGACACAACTAGGGGATCTATCATCAAACATAGATCCGTAGCTGGTATAGCCCTATCCTATAACAATCATTACATGGATAAATGGTTGGTTATACCTGTCTATTTGATAAATATTAATTATTTTTTCGTCATCACCACAATCTATCCCCAAAAACATATGGATGTTAGATGGATCTTACTCTTGATCCCAAACTATGGATATTATAAATACATAAATAAAATAAATAAATAAATAAATAAATATATATATAAATATATATATAT
>Ga0126342_10005894_pt1 | contig 21570 bp, 22 predicted proteins | sample Cyp1metagenome_FD_92528 | JGI IMG/M metagenome (GOLD analysis project Ga0126342, IMG submission 92528) | Coral microbial communities from Lord Howe Island, Old Settlement Bay, Australia - Cyphastrea 1 metagenome | ecosystem: Host-associated > Invertebrates > Cnidaria > Coral ... | reverse complement strand
AGGTGGTGCCCCATAGTTAGCTAAGTTGGTTTATAACTCCCATAACTATGGTTTATGGCAGATATAACTATAGTTAATGGGGTTTATAAACCAACTTATAACTGGGGGGCACCATCCTGTATAAACCATCAACATAATTATATTAGGATGGTTTATGACATTGCTGTACTGACATTAATACCAACAACACTAATAAGGGCCCAATGAACCTGCCATCATGACTGGGGGGTTCTCGAAAGGGTGGTTACTGTAGACCCCGATCACCAAGTGTCCATCTCTCCGTTTTTTCAGCAGCGTTCCTATTCTGAAGAAAATAATGTAATAAACGATGGTAATTACAGTGTTAATAATTACAGTGTTATAATCCCGATCACCCAGTGTTAATTGTAATAATCATGGTAATTTTAAACAATGACATATTCTACATTACAGTGTTCCTATTACAATTGTAATTACATGTCATTACTACAAGTATAGTAGCCTCTGGTTATTTAACGTAGCTATAGAAAATCACCATAAAGACTTAAGTTTTGTCTCATCGCTTTGTCTCCATCTTTTCCACCGACCTATCTGGATCATCTACTATGATTTTTTTCATGGTTTCCCAATGACATGGTCATCATTTGTAGGGCTGGTCGGCCAATGAAGTTGGCATCGAAGATTGTTAATCTATGAGGGAAATCCATGGAAAGGGTCAACGGATTGGTTAAAGGGAAATGTTTGCAGGAAACCATGTCCTATTTCCATAGGTTTCCCATTGAAACTCAGTTATTTCTAAACAAAAATGCGCCATCTTAACAATTGGTCTCCCTGTTATTTTGATGACCCATACCTTGGATGATTTTTGGGGTCTCCACAATTTAAGAACTCCCCACCCCATACCTCTACCGTCTACCAGCTGTTTTGAGTTTTATCAGCATTTTCATAGCATATGTTGATTATGTATGATTAAATGCCCATGCCGTATTACATACACCATATCATCTCCAAGTTTCTTTTTAAAGAATAGCGACAACTGATAACCGTATTTCCAGAAAAACACCATAGCATTCATATCATCCCAGTATATATCCCAACTAATGGGTGGGTTACAAGCATGGGGGAAAAAAAAAAACGGGAAAACCCACCCCAACTGCACCCACAAAAAGTACTTCCAGGATCGTCCACAACAACTAGTTATGATCCGTGGATCCTAAGGATCTTCAAGTATAGGAATAGGTCAATGGATTGGCTCACCAAAAATAGAAAAAAACATAGCAACCAAAAAAAACAATGGTAATTGTGATGATGGATTTTTCCTCCGTTAATCCCAATATAGAATATATCAAGTATATTCCCACAAAAACAGGTCATACGCTTAAATCAACGCTTAAATGGATCGAAACAATAGCCTTGATCACTAGAATCCATTGAATTTATGGAATTGCTATATAGAAGGATTCTACGACTAGTAGGTTCTAAAAAGAATGAAATACTGGTTTTGGGTTAATTCAGCCTTCAACCATCTCCCCCACCTTTCTTTTGCTACATAAATTGGAAGAAGTTGATGGGGTTATATATCCGGTCCTTTAATTGGTTAATCAAAAAATGATATGTCCGGTAAATAAATTGGTTAATTACTGGTTAATTTATAACTTTCAATTGCTATCTGGATATCAAATAATTGGTTGAACTACTGGATATATACATATATATATATAACCCCAATTCAATAAATGTAATTCCAATAATCCAGTACTATATTATATCAATATAACCCCAATATATCCAGAAATTATTGGGTTTGCCAAAACCCATCATGGAATCAATGGCGGTTCACCGTCCGCTCCGCGCGCCTCATAGACGGCCCAGACCTTGGCTGCATTCTTCTCGCGGGTGAAGCCCTGGTGCAGCAATCGGTTACCCGGTAGGCCGTACTACGGGGCCACCAAACTCAGTGTAACTCGGGTTGAAGCGAAAGGGGTTCATAATGGTTAATAATGGTTAATGATTATGATGATGATGATGATGATGATGATGGATGGTTAACAATTGTTATATAATAATGGTTAATAATGGTTAATGATGATGATGAATGGTTAATAATTGTTATATAATAATGGTTAATAATGGTTAATGATGATGATGAATCGTTAATAATTGTTATATAATGATGGTTAATGATGGTTAATGATGGTTAATGATGGTTAATGATGGTTATACTGGGATTTACCATCTGGTTATGACATTCACAGTTCGCCATGGAAAGATCCACCCATTATGGCAACCATCTATTTCTATGGGCCATTTTCCATGGCTATGTTAAATAACCAAAGGGTAAAAAAAACTGGTATAACTATAGGGTTTATAACTATATAGTGTAACTAGGGGTTACGATGGTTTTCGGTGATACTATACTTCATGGGCTGAAACTAAACCAACTTATAACTCGGGAGGGCCAGGCCCATCTTGCGGCTTTTCATGGGTGTTCCATATCTATGTTCACACTTAATGAAGGAGAACGCATCAGATGCACTGCTTCAGCCCTGCAGAAAGCAGCTCGATCATCACCTTGTTCTGATGTTCGAAACAAACATGGACTGGGAGCACGATAATTGTTGAAATAATACCTCTTGTACCGTATCAGCTAATTACTACTGTATCATCCCATTTAAAAAAAAAAGTCAGGTTGTGTCTGATACATGCGCATGTTTGTTGGTGAATTCAGAATTCCCCAATTTTGATCAATTTTGTGTATGGCTAAATCATGGTTTATATATAGCACCAGTCCCAACCCCTCAATTCATCATTTGTTCATCTGCGGTTTTTGACAAGCGGACCTTAAGGACGGAGCAGTAGATCACAGCATTCAAGATGCCTTTGCAGTTGGGGTCCTGCAAGGTTTCCATGATGGAAAGGTTCCATGGTAGTGTTCAGGCTGGAATATCTCATAATTCTGAATCATCCAAAAGATTCCAAAAGAGTCTAAAAATATCTAAAAGGAAACTATTTGAAAAAGGTTTCGACATGGTTCAATTCCCACTGGCATTCCAGTTCTTCAATAAATTTTCAATAATGATTCCATGTTTTACACCCTCAGGACCAGCGCCCAGAGCGAGCTCAACGCCTTTTTTTGGCGATCTTTTGTGCGGAATTCAGCCTGAATGGTTCTGCTATTGAACCATGTTCCCTTTCACAAACATCAGGTTTTCCACAAAAAAACTATCATTTTTTTTTAATAAAAAACATAGAAGTCCATGTGTTTCCTCAAATTTTCCTATATTTTCCCATGGTTTCCCCATGTTTCCCATCGTTTTCCAGCTCAGAACATTCGAAAAACGCGGTCCTCGCCCAGTTCCTGAATGAGGTGCCAGGCACCATCCGGGTCACCGTTGGAGACAACGGCCTCAACGGCCATCTTTTTGGTATTGTTACCATACTATTGATGTAAATAGTTCCATTAGCATATAACTATTAGTGGATTCATAGCTATCTAATTACTATTATGGATTCTATATATATATGGATTTATTGACCATGTTTTATAATAGATATAAACTTGGCTATGACGATGTAGTAAAAGATATTATATGGCATAATGTGGCTATAACTTATGGTAATATGAATAGCTATCACATTACTGAATATGATTGGATTAGTATAGTTAATCAACTAATATTACTATCATATAATATGTAAAATATCATGTACCATCATCAATAGTATAGCTATCATAGTAGTTAGTTAGAATTACAAATTAGTTACCATATTATTGATTGGGATTACTACTGGCCATCATATTTCAATATTTCAATCTGATACTCTCTGGTAATTTAACATAGCTGTTGGCTGACTTCATCTCCGCCCAAGTAGGGCTTTACAACTGGGGGCTAAAATGGTGAAAACCTCTCGGAATCCAATGGGATTTCATGGGGATATATTACCCTCTGGTAATTTCTTACATCGCTATTGAAAATTGTGATTTTCCCATTGAAAATGGTGATTTTCCCATAGAACTAGTTGATTTACCGAACTTCAAGATGGTGATGTTCCATAGTTTTTTGATGTTTTTTGTATGTTAACCAGAGGCTAATCCATGACCTTATCTTTGCTGGATCTCCAATATTCTAAAGACATCCCATGAATTTCAACAGTGGTGATGTTTCTCACCATCTTTGCGGGCGAAGATCCATGAATATCCCAATATTAACACATCCGAAGTCTCTAGGATGAAGGTTTTTGAAAATATATATTTTTATGCTTTTGATACGTTTCAGATATGATTTGTTGTTATGATTTGTTTATTGCTTGGTTTTGCTGTTATGATTTTGATATGGTGATGTCCTGTATAGTTCTGGGCATTCTGCTGGCGAAGTTTCCGTCGGATTTTCGCACCAAGACTGACAAACACTACCGGCAAACGTGCTTGGTTGTGCATGCCCATCGCAAGTGGGTAATAACATAACCCAGCTATGTATGAAATACCCTCTGGCTATTTAACATACGAAATACCCTCTGGCTATTTAACATAGCCATGGTATAGATGGCCCATAGAAATAGATGCTTTACCTGGGTTTACCTATTAATAGCATGGTGATTTTCCATGGCGAACTGTGAATGTCATAACCAGATGGTACTCCAGCTACCTCCGGCAATGAAACGTGGATCTCCATTCAGCTCAGGGATTTTCCGCTGCCACGTTTGATCTCGATGACAGGATGACTGGTTTGCATCTGGATGTTTTTCAGGGTACCTCTGAAGGTTCGAAAAATTGCTCAACCCATGAAAAATCATGAAAAATCCCATGATAACTTGGTTGAATTGAGGGGTAATATGCCAATTTTTCTGGCAACATTGAATGTTTTCTGGTATAGTTTATGCCAAATTTTGACATCACCAATATCAAAGGCAATAGTTTCTGGAATTGACCAAGAAGGTATGAGTAGGTTGAGAAATATGAACCCAAAGTACTTACAGTAGCCAATATGACCTAATGACCACGAAAACACAGGGAGGCAACTTGATGGCACAAAAAACGGTACAAAAAAAAAAGCGTGTGCTGGCTACGGGGTTAAGTATTATGAAGCCACGGGATTATGTATCCGATCTACCCTGATGCAAAGACCATAAAATTTTCCCAATTAGACAATCACCTATCTCACCGGTTTCGGAAAAGCATCTGAAAACGATGGAACAATAGAATGATGATCATCCGATTGAGGAATATCATGATCATCTAAAAACCATTGGTTTAGAATATCATCATTATATCAACTGAAATTTACGATACCTGGTTGGTGGTTTTTCGCCACCCCTCAGAAAAATATGAGTTCGTCAGTTGGGATGATGATTATTCCCAATATGGGAAAATAAAAGCCATGTTCCAAACCACCAACCAGTATTGTTACCATACTATTGATGTAATTATGATTAACATTAGCATATAACATTAACATTAGAAAAATAGTAGTCAGTTGGGGTTACTCTTCCCAATATATGGAAAAATAATCCATTCATGTTCCAGTCACCACCAACCAGATATCTCATTAACCACTATTTACCACTATTAACCACTATTAACCACTATTAACCACTAATAACCACTATGAACATGATGATAGCATCATATGGTTTTATTTCCTGCTCCCCAAGGATGATCACAGTTTGACCATGTTTGACCCAGTCCCTTGAAGCCAATTGGCTCAACGGGAACCCGGTTTGAACAGCTATGAAATGCCAGACAGTGGCCAACAAAAATCTGGGTAAATTATAATATTTCACTAACCTGAATTGTTCGCCCATAAAAGGGGATGGTTTCCCGAAATCTAAACCATGATTCCCAATGAGGGAGACTAGTGAGGTCGTGATGAAATTTACCCAGCAAAATGGATCGTCCTATGATTTCCTGCTGGATTTTCGGGGTGTCTAAGCAAAACACCCTGCTGGATTCATCCAGGCCTCAATCATGCAGCCCACCGTGATGCTGGTGGGCTTGATATGGCCTGGCAACTTTTGAGAGATATATATCTGTGCGAAATAGATAGATAGATAGATAGATAGATAGCTATTACATATATATATGGATGTGTATATGTATATATATATGTGGAATCATCTATATGATCAGGATTATTCATGATTATTATGGATTATATATACTATACATATGGTAAAACAACAAGTTTAAGCTTGTATGGAAATATGTTGTTGTGAACCCATCCAATCCCAACCAAAAATACAACCCCAACTATACAGCTACAAAATGCTATACGCCATCCAGATATCAGTTTCCAAAACCTGGGAACCACAGATGGTCATTCTTACATGGTGGCGTGACCCAACTTCGACCAATTCAAGCGTGAGTCTATGAGATGCGATTGTAATTCCTTCCTCCGAGTATCAAACACCCCAAATCAAAACCCTGGTGGAATCTACAAGGTCTTGTTGAAGAAACTACAAGATTATATACTATCGTAGGGGATGAAGATTGGTTTACTTGCAATCCTTAAGGTAAATAATGGTAAATATGATTATATAGAAAGGGATGAGGATTGGTTACTGTAACCAATATCCCATTCTTGTGGCCTAATGAAATCTCGATTGAATCCCAAGTATGATCAAGTTGTTGTTCATATCCCAGTCAATAATATCCCATCACAGTATCTAATGCTCAATCTGTATATCATTATATCCGATTCTTGATACTAACTTCATATCCAATTATATACATCATGGGATAATGGGATATAACGATATTCGCGTAATTCTTCTTAATGATAATATCTCATTAAAATACATTATATACATAACTAGTTAACATCCCAGTTCTTGTTGCTGAATTCTTCCAGCTACCAGTCTCAAGGAGACACAGCCAATCTCTCGCCAGCGGGGCGGGTTCGCATCTCTTTCCAACAACGCCATACCTCGGCTTTGTGACACGAGCTCCACACTGGCCCCTTGGATCCAAGTGGGATCTTTACCCAAATTCTGGGTCACAAACATTGCCAATTCATCTCCCATTTAACCTCGCTGTCTTGACCAAACCTCAATCTGGAAACTACAATTTGGCAAACTACTGGTTGCTCATCCTATGAAAATTCCAAGTGGTGATATGCCTGTGTTGTTAGTCCGAGATGCAGAGTTCATCCACTGAAAAGACTAGGTTTCCCTGTTTCGCCCTCTGCTTGTACACCTATTGACCTATTGCAGAGCAGCGCAGTTCCAGCTCCAACTTCACTGGGTTGGCGCAGGAAGCTGCCAGGTTTTCACATGTTTTCACTATCGACTACAGGGTTTTCCAACTGTCTCTCAAAGCAAGTCTGGCATAAGCTGAAAAAAACGGTACCCTCTGGTTATGACTGTTACATAGCCATGGTATAGATGGCCCATAGAAATAGATGGTTTACCTATTAATAGCATTGTGATTTTCCATGGCGAACTGTTAAATAACCAGATGGTAGATGATTAGAGATGTCTTATATAACAGGGTCAAAACATCCCATAATATGAGATAATATGATCATCTACTAGCCAATATTTGTCTAGCATTAACTTTGATGGTTAAAAGAAACGTATTCCTCTTGACCTCCATAAGTGTCGTCTCTCCAAAATGGCCCATAGCCCCAAATCATCCCCACTTGAGGGCCCCACGGACTTCATATCCTTGGCATGGCCATACGCCTCAAACGAACATGGAAACCCAACAAATGGGATCCTAGACGGTGGCGTCGTCAAAATTGCCAACTTGGCAGCAGGGATACCAGTGACATATCCTGTAGCTGTAGCCGCTACATGGTATCTTCGCTATTCCCGCCCAAAAGAAACATGATCAAAATGTATGGATTAGAAAACTTTAAGACACCAATTCATTATTAACCAGTATAATCCATTATTAACCAGTATAATCCATTATTAACCAGTATAATCCCAGCATAATCCCATGATAATCAAATGAAATCTATGGTTTTCCATGTCACCTGGTTTCCAACAACTCACCAGGGGCGCCAAAGATCCACCAGGGGCGATGAATCTGACCCACCTTGACCGAAGTTTCGACCGGAAAGCCCACCTTGATCAAGGAGCCGAAGGTATGGGAACCGTTGACCTTGATGTCCCCAGACATCAGCTGCCTGAGTTGGAACTGAAAAAACGCTTCTGTAGGTGCATCCAGGAGTCGTAAGTATTTAAGAACCATAATATAATATAATATAATATAATATGATATGATATGATATGATATATATATTATATATATATTATATATAGCATTACATAGCACTTATATACTGTGTTATATAGGATATAGCCCAGTTGTATATGAGTTATAAGCCACTTACTAGATGGGATGCTCCCTGGAGCGCCCAAGATTTGCTCTGATGATCCCATGGAAAAATGATGAAAAATGGAGGGGTGATTTTACATAGACCCTGCCACTATAGTTTTTCATAGACCCCTGCCATGACTTGGGGTTGGAAGACGAGTTTCCACTATAAATTGGTGATTTTCAGGGTCTATGTTAATTTACCAGAGGGTATCTGATAAAAACATGTTGGATATTGTTGGATGAAATACTGACATTTGGATGAAATGAATGAAGAAATGGTGACTTTGACAACAGCTTTGGATGAGATACTCACAATAGTAGTCTTCGAAAATGTCCAGCCGATAGACGGACATCCGCCATGGTCTGGGCATATCCGCCATAACCCTCCAGTGTCATCAAACATCGCTGGGAGATCCCCCAAGTAAATGGAGGTTTTGATGAGAAAAATAATCAACCTGAATGTTGGCTACTCCAGCAAGTTTTTTTGGATTACCAGAAGGGTACCCTCTGGTAAACTAACATAACTATGGACAATCATCATTTTCAATGGGTAAATCCACTATAAATGGCCATTTTCAATAGCTTTTTTATAGCTATGTTAGTTTAACAGAAGTGTATCTAGTATTCTATTGTTGTGAGGTGGGTATGGCCAAGACTAGGGATTGTTGTCAGCAGTGGAATCCTAGGAGTTTGTCATGGTTTGTCTGCTAAGTATATAGGTACAGCAACATCCCATGGCGTATCAATCTCATTTTCCCCTTTAAGATGGCAACTTTTGAGGTATCCCTCATGGAGTTACCAGCAACCAGTACCAGCCTTTCCGGTGTACCTCACCCTTTAAAGCTGGACTAATCCGATGTTGTGGTGAACATTGAGGTCGTAATGGGTCGTAACCAACTTCACTGGGCTGAAGCACCAAGTACCGGGAAAAAATCAGAAACAAACCTGGCAGTGGAAAATGATCAATAGTCAGCTTCTCATGTAGCAGAATCCATAACTCAGGAACTTTCCATTGTCAGATGAGAGAGTACACCAAGTACACCAATGCCCTTTCCCAAACTGCTTATACACGTTTTCCATACCTACTTGGTGGCTCATCCAACTTAGTAACTGGGTTGTTTCACCCTAGTTCTAGCTGGATTTGCACTACTTCTTCTACTTCTACCCCACTTGTAACTGAGGTGAGCTACTGTAATCCACTTGCAATGCCTAGGTCGTGAAAAACACCACCAAGTAGATCATGACATCCACCGGAACCCATCGTCGGCCTCAACTTGGTGTTCAGCAAGTCTGGCTTGCCAATGCGGACGCAAGCCTCGACCTGATACGGACGCAAATACCCTCTGGTTATGTCAAAATAGCTATTGAAAATGACCATTTATAGTGGGTTTTCCCATGAAAAATGGTGATTTTCCATAGCTATGTTAATTTACCAGAGGGTATACGGAAATCGGAAAAATGTGGAGAAAAGACCTACCATCTGGTTATGACATTCACAGTTTGCCATGGAAAGATCCACCATGCTATTCATAGGTAAACCTCTATCAATGGGCCATCTACAACATCGAACTGTTAAATAGGAACTGGATGGAAATCCGTGAGAACAATGTGAAGAAAATTGGAAAAAACCAGCTGCGAAAAAAACCAGAGCGAATTTCCATGGAAAATCATGGGGTCATCTTCCTGGACAGCTTGGAAAATCTGGTGCTTCGAGAGCTGACGACATCCAGTCGTCATCCAATCTTTTCCCCATCAATTCCGAATCCGGTGCTTTTAGCATCATATTTTCCCACTCAAACTCGGAAAAAATCACGATATGTTTGATAGGTATATAAATGGGCCATGTTCATCCATATTTTCCATAGATTTTCCATATGAATGGTCCATAAATCTTCGAACAAACTGGGCCATGACTTCCACTTCGCCATGGCAGTTCGTTCGGTCCCGGGCCACTGAGGAGAGGAGAACTTCGTCCAGTTGCTCCTCCATGCCGTTGATCAGACTCATCCTAAACAACGGGCAGCCTCTGTCAATATGGTGATTTATTTGGGATGGGAAAACCACTAGAAATCCTCTATAAATGGTGATTTAGTGAATTGCCCTCTGATTGTTCAACAGTTTGCGATGGAAAATGGCTCATTTATACATGATTGATGATTTACCCATGAAAAATGTTGAATTTTCCATTGCTACGTTAAATTACCAGAATGTAAGAGTTCTCCTTGAACCAAAAAAAATGAATTTCATGGCCATGAAAACAATGGCTATTTGATGGGAAAATCATGGGATGATGAGAATCGAATAATATCAATGGTTCTAAATGGAGACTTTACACCAACAAAATGTGGTGATATCACACCAACAATCATCAGGATAGAATTGGAGTCGGAAACCCCCATAGTAGGCATGACCCAAGTAATTTCTAGGTCTGGCAACAAAAAGGGTGGTTCAGGGTATAACCCCAGTTACAAGATGTTACAAGCAGGGTAAGTAGGATGATTGTCCAGTCATTTAAGGGGTGAACTAACCACCATTTTAGCGAGTAAAAGTCAGCCAGCCAACTGCTGGTTGGTCAGCGGCGCCATGGAGCCATGGAAAAAATCCGGCGGCTATAAGATGCTATAAGTTATGAGTTAAGCCGCTATAAAGCCACTATTAGTGAGTTATGTGAGTTATGTAAGCCATGGGGAAAAAAAAAAAACAATCGCAGTTGGGGTTGCTATACACTCCATGGCCTGGCCCAAAGGTCACAGTCATTGAAGCCATGGGTCACAGTCAATGGGCCAATGGGCGAAAATCTAGGCGATTTCGCAGGTCATAGGCTGTAATTGATGGGTATAATCATATAATCATGAATAATCATGATATCATGATAGCAATATGATTTCTAAAATCTACCCATTTCAAGCAGGTCATAGGCTAAACTTCGACCATCCCCTTTTTGATGATGACAGGAGTTCCTCTAAGATACCCGTGACCGGCTGAGATGATACCGGAGATTTCTAAGCTGGCCGCGTCTGGTTGATGTCCGACTCGGGGGATGAGCTGTTGAGGTTCTTCAACAAAATCGAGCCTCAAGGCGCAAAAAAGTGCCTGGTGAAGAACAGGATTTCCACTTCATGGATGATGATGATGATGATGATGATGATGCTGATGCTGGTGGTGGTGGTGGTGGTGGTGGTGGTGATGATCCTCAATATATACAGGGTAGTATAATCGGCAAGCTAATCATCAACCAACCATAGCTTGTCAATCATACCACCATGATTTAGATGGTTAAAAGTTAAAACCATCTAAAGTTGATGGCTAAATCCTCATTAAACAACTATTTGGCTTATTGGTGTGATACTTCATCAACACGATAAAATCAATATACTGGATCCCTATCATTATAAATAACATTAAATCCTATTAAATCCCTATTGAATCCCATTAAATCCCATTAAATCCCATTAAATCACCAGAAAATCACCATAAAATCCCTATTGAATCCCCATCAATCCCTACACATTTGCCATAGGCTCCTTGGGCCCCCAACACGTCACCTGGTTGGGCCTCACCTTGGCGACGTATGTGAGCAACATGAAACTTTAAATTGGGAAAAAATATAATAAATTATGTATTTATTATATATATATATACTGGGTAAATTATAATAATTCACCAACCTGAATTAAGGCCATTTGGGGATGATTTCCCTTACTAACCATGATTCCAGTGAGGTCACAGTGAGGTCGTTATAATTTACCCGGATATATAGAATTATATAGAGAGCTATTAGAGAGTATATGTGGTTTTGGACATGTGTATATGTATGCAGTATGTAAATATCCATCATGTAATTTAGGTGATCGAAACAGTTGATCTTGATAGTGTGGAATCGTAGTATGTAGTTCCGCAAAAAATAGTGAACATGAGGCCATTCAAGAACGTTAAAAAAGAGATTTAAGCATGCTACTCGCCGCTTGCAGCCCTCAAATTTCACCTGCAGAATCCTGGAATCGACTGTCTCCAAACAAGCACTGAAGGGCACAGCATTGCCATCTGTTTGTGGACCCCTGTGGATTGCCATAGTCGTGGATCCCTGGAAACAGGAATGAGAACTGCTGATGCTCAGCTGGTAGTGACTGGTAGTGTCACTTGCCGGTATTCTACAACTGCCCTCTGGTAATTTCACGGTTTGCTATGGAAAAAACACAATGTTCAATGGGTAAACAACCTTTATATAACTACGCCATTTTCCACGGCTATGTTCCCGGAGGGTATCTGAGCCAAAAGATTGATATCCGAGAGGCCTCCACACCTTTGCCACACACCCCGCTGTCACCGTTGCACACTTCCCCTCACGCCAATCATCTCCAATCCGCAGTCCCAGTGACTCCTACGTTTTGCATCTCCTGAATGATGGTCCAAACCTGCACCAAATGGAGGTTCCTAAATGCATCTGCAGGATAGCGAGAACATCGGGATGGATACACTACACATGTGCCATGGTCAAATGTATTCAAACATGAATACCATCTGGTTATGACTAACAGTTCGCCATGGTTGCCGATCCACCATGCTAAGAATGGTAAACCATCTATTTCGATTAGGGCCATCTATGGGCCATTTATACCATGGCTATGTTAGTCATAGCCAGGGTGGGCATCCCCAGAAGATTCGACCGCAGCCACTGGCTGTCTTTGGTGCTTGAAAAGGTTGTGAGATGTTAGGACTCTTGTGACTTTACCCATATCATCTTCATGTGCAATCTCCAGCCAGGCCTATCAACAAGCATCTTATCGACTATCTTGATAACTTACCCTCTGGTAAACTAACATAACTATGGAAAATCACCATTGCTAATGGGTAAATCGACTATTTTAATCTATTTTATCTATGGCCATTTTCAATAGTTTTTTGTATGTTTACCAGAGGGTAACATAAATCACCCACCTCAAGTAAGGCCATCTGGCGATGTTTCTCATCAACCAGCATTCCAGTGATGTCGCAGAGAGGTCGGTGCGATTTATCCAGAACGATCAACACAGAACCATTCTTGCTGGTTGGTGGTTGAGCCACCCCTCTGAAAAATATGAAAGTCAATGGGAAGGATTATCCCATATATTGTGGAAAATAATCCAAATGTTTGAAACCACCAACCATTTTGAAGTGTTGCCTGTCATGAATTGCAACCATGCCAGCCCAAACATCCACGCCGCACCAGAAATGGGACTTCTTTCAAGCGAGGAAGTGGCTACTTGGCGCAGATGTCTTTGGTGGGGTCTTATCCGTTCACAAAACCACCATCCAGGTGTGCTTCCAAATCACAATCGCTGGCTCAAAATGGAGAACATGGGATCCACCAAGTAGTACCCTACTGATCCTTACCCTTTTCATCCACCTTTAATTCCACCGTCATCATCCATCTTCTCCATTTTTACCACGAAACCTACAAATCTCAAGCTGTCAGAGCTCAAAGTCGTTATAGACAGGTTGAGCCGCAGACCACCTGACCTCCTCGGGTCCACTCTCATCGGGTTCCAGGCCGTCGCCCTCGGCCGGCGCCAGGCCGCCCAGGCTGCTTCCCAGCTGAGCCAGGCCGCCGAGCCCCGAGGACAGCCCAGCTCCCCCGGCTCCGGGCCGTGCGTCGCCGGCGCCGCCGCCTGCGAGGGCGTGGAGCCACGCGAAGGGCCGCGCGGAGGCAGTGGCTTTGCCGAAGCTTTTCAGGCTACTTCGGACCTCCTCCCGCCTCAGGGATGATGACTTGGGAGACGTAGTGACAGAGTTTGTGGAGTTTTTTTTTGGGTGGCTGGGATGGCAGTTGAACTGGCACAACATGAAACCCCTTAAAATACCTGCAGTTCTTGGTCAGCCCACCAGATTTGATGAAAGCCCGAAACTTCAACTCCTTTCGGCCAAGATTCGCGATGACTTTCTTGGCTTTCTGAGACTTCTTCACCTTCTCAACATATCCTGGATGGACCGTCTCCAATTACTGCAGTTATTCCATGTGGATCTTCTAGGATCCTCTAGGTACCCGCGGACTGGTCAAGTCAGAAAAAGTACCCGGTTTTCTACTCAAGATTTGTTGGTTTATAATGGTTTATAATGGTTTATAATGGTTCATGATGGTTCATGATGGTTCATAATGGTTTATAATGGTTTATCATAGTTTATCATAGTTTATCATAGTTTATCATAGTTTATCCATGTTTCCAAGCGCCAAATCAAACTTGACCCCTAAAAACCTATGTTACGAAAAGATTCATGTTCCGAGCCAGTGCTGAAATCACTACTACAGTAGATTCTGGGTTGCTTATTTTCTCACCATGTGCTGTTTATCTACCCCATATGTTTATTTTCCACTTACTAATCATGGTGACTGATCAAGTACACACAGTAGAACCTCATCAATCCATCTTCTGGGTATGAATGGACCCACATTTCTAGCGATTTCTAGCCATCATTGGTTTTTAAGACCTTCAACCATCCAATTCCAATTTTTGTTGGCGTCAGTATCTGGATTAGGCTCAATATTTGGATAGCCAAAAATCGTAGGGTGGTGCAAAAAATGACCAAAACCTGTGGTTTTTAGGGTCTTGACCAAATGTTGACACGTATTCAGCCATGAAATTCCACCCCACAACAAAAAGGTCCCCCTTAGCTGGTTTGTGGTTTTTCGCCACCCCTCCGAAAAATATAAAAGTCAATGGGAAGGATGATCCCACATATTATGCAAAATAATCCAAATGTTTGAAACCACCAACCAGTTATGGTCTTTTTTTTTCGGGGGTAAGTTAGGCAAAACCATGGGCGAATCGGTCAGCCCAGTGACCCTCTCCCAAGACTTCGTGGATTTCAAGGAGAACCGTTGTGATGCACCAAACGGGTGACCGGTTCAAGTGGAACATCTGTCTGTGATGATTATAGTAAATTATAGTTAGTGATTTGGACTATGAATCTTGATAGTATAGTAACTATGGTGATTTTGCTGGTGACTATAAGAGGTGCCGCAAACATCGACAAATCCCATCTTCGACGACTTGGACTTGTCCCAGTTCGTTGGTGCCAGGAATCTATCCATCAGCTTGGAATAGCACACCATCATATCTCCAGTCGCAACCAAGGCCTCTAGAGCCTCTTGATCTTGACTTTCGTGAAGATATGGGATATCCTGGCAGACTGATCATGGAATCATGGCCCCCTAGGTCCCTTATCGGTGATGTTTGGACCGATGTTTGGTCCGATCTTTGGTACACAGCTCAAAGAATTTAGGATTGCGAGATAGATGAGCTTGTGACAGCTACTAAAAAAACATTAAAAAAAACAGTGTGTCATCATTATAAATCAAATTTGACCAATAGATGCTCATCCACCTGGGCGAATAAGCAAGACTATTTCCAATTGCTCTCCTGCAAGTGAAAGGACACTTACTCCTTCCATCCAGAAAAACAAAACATGTTCAAATTTATTCTGCATGTTCCATTCATCCCAAAACCAATATTTCCCCATACATCCCAAGCAGCATTTCACCCCCAGAATTGGAGGGTCATACCCATTTAGCAAGTGGCTAATGACCCTTGGTGATATGAAGTCCCCAATTCCTGAGCTCAGAAACATGCCTGGTTAATCGGTGACAGTATCTCTTCCGCCATGAACACTTAGCATGCGCTCCCTGATTAGATCTGACCACAAACTCTCAATATGACGCCAAAGTATATGACCCTGACCCTTTTGCCAACAAATCCCCAACGAAAATCTTCCCCCTACGGATCCCTACGGCACCTTTGGCGCCAACCGCGCTTTCAAGGAATCGATGCCGCTGTGGATGATATCCTCCGCATCGCCCACGTGCCGCGCGTCCGCGTTGCTCAGCGGCCAGTCCAGTCGAGGCCAGTCTGGGCCCTCCATCCGCGCCAACATGTCGCGCTGCTTGTCCTCCAGACGACTGGGGAGCCGTAAAGGTACAGAGTTCAGCAACGAAAACGTTGCAAGACATGGGTATGGGTCAAAACTAGGTACCCCAAAATTATGGATGGTGAATACTAAACTAGACTAACATCTGTGGTCCCCTAGGTCTTCCATTTTCACCCACATCCACATGGGAATTTCACTGGCCAAAATTGGGCAAAACATTGGGTACATCTGAGGCCTGGGACTTGGTTGGGAGGCCTCTGCAGAGGTTGCAAATGGGTTAACCAACCGTGGTTCATTTAAAACCCCCATAAGTTGGGATATAACCCCTTTGCGTATGGTTATAATATATACAATTATATATTATATATTATATATTATATTATATATATATATGTGTATATATATGTATATATATATGTATGTATGTATGTATATATATATGTATATATATATATATGTATATATATGTATGTATGTATATATATATATATATATGTATATATATATATGTATGTATATTTATATATATATATATATTCACTGAATCCACTTATAACATCTTATAACTGGAACCGCACTTCCAAGGATGAGAAACCTGGGCGCAATGGACGCTGCAAAGAAAACCCCTATATTAAAAAAAAAAACACTTTACATGTGGGCTCTGACTTATGATTGCTACTAGCCTGGTACCAGGATCTAAGCTCGCAGCAGATTCATACAACAAATGGTGGCTGGGACCTGGTGACTTCCCTATGGTGCGATTAACCACTCAAGCTCTGGCCAAGAGTAAACAGAAACAGCAACATGATGTTCTATGATAGTCTATCCCAAAGATGTCTATATTCTAGGTTAGTCTATATTATATCATACTACATAGCATAATATAATGCTAATTATATCATATGTTTTGCACAATTATGTTACGTATACTACAAATACATATATATATACATAAATACTGTAAATTATATATACCCTCTGGTTATTTAACATAGCCATGGAAAATCACAATGCTATTCATAGGGAAACCATCTATTTCTATGGGCCATCTATACCATTGCTATGTTAAATAACCAGAGGGTATATATAATATACTGTATATACAGTACTGTAGTCTACTGTTATACACATATATTATGCACAGCTATTATATATATTATACACATAGTACTGTTATACACATATTATATATATATCTGAGTAAATTATAATAATTCACTAACCTGAATAGTTCGCCCATTTGGGAATGATTTCCCTTACTAACCATGATTCCCAGTGAGGGAGAACAGTGAGGTCGTTATAATTTACCCAGATATATAGATATATGATATATATATAATTATATATATACTGTACTGCTATATGATACAAAGTCTGCATCCGTGAAACCGCTGATTAAACCCCCCTTAAAAATCCATCAAAAGGATGGCTGAAGCCTGGCGACGGCTTCGCTGGTTTTTTGTGGATCTATGATGATCCACCAAACAAATTGAACTGGAAGTGTAATTATATCATATTATGTCCAGTAACTTTATGGATTCTCAATGGACTTGCCACAAGTCCCCTATAATTAAAGAAGTGTCATGGGAAATTCATCTATCCAAGTTGCCCACACACTTCTGTGATCTTCTGTGCATGTCTGAGAATGGAGATTCGACCTCCAGCTATGGCCATGCTTTATTCGGAACGTTACAAGATTCACCACGGGATTCTGTGGTAATCATATCCATACCCAAACGACCAACGCCGCCCACATTGTGGTGGTTCCTCAGTGAATTCCCACACCGCAATGGATGGTTTTTAGCCTCAAAGCCTCTAAATTCTTCCGAATCCCCAATAGTCTCCACCAATCAACCGCCTGCATCTCCAATTGTCTCTCACGAAAGATGGTCAACTCATCCATGGCTTTCGTCTTGAAATTCCTACGACACGCGGTGCGTAAGGAATGTGCGAATGGAATCAGCGGGAAACATCCGTTGCTGGAACCGAAGCAACTTATGCAAGGGAGGCCATATTCGTTGCTGAGCCCCAACTTATTAGAAAATGACCAGAAGAATTGGTAAATCCAAGTCCAATGATAAACTCCACACCTTTTTGAGCTTACCATTTGGATTGTTCTTTCTGAAAGCTTGCAAAAAATGGTTGTACAGTGTTACCACAATAACATGTTTGTTCCCCTACTCAAACACCGTCACAATAACATGTCTCGTGGCATGGATCTGTGCCAGCGATGGATTGGTCTGGATCGCTGTATACACCCTTTTAAAATCCAAAGCGTGTACCCTCTGGTTATGTCAAAATATCTATTGAAAATGGCCATTTATAGTGGATTTACCCATTAAAAATGGTGATTTTCCATAGTTATGTTAGTTTGCCAGAGGGTAATTCATCTATCTGGATATCTCTCCCGTAATTGAACAATTTGCTCAATTTGCTATATGGAAAATGGCCCATCTATGATCTACGTCGATGATTGACTTACTTATCTACTAAAAATATCTAAAAAATGTGATTTTCCATAGCTTACCCGAGGGTATCTGGATCATTTCCATAGCCATAAATCATCATAGATCTATATATAGATCTGGGAAAATTAAATATAATATTTCACTAACCTGAATTAAGGCCCATTTCCTTCCCAAAAGAGCCCGCGTCCAGCACCTGAATTAAGGCCATTTGGGGATGATTTCCCTTATAAACCAAGATTCCAGTGAGGTTGGTATAATTTACCCAGATATATATATATATATCCCTGGAATCCCTGTGGCCCCCAGCCTAGATTGGAAGAACAACCTCCATTCTTCGGAAAAATCAATCCCAACAATCGCACCTTCAAAAAACATAAAATAGAAATATATATATAAAAAGCAACCAAACATCAACGACGATCTGGCATATATCATCATATTTGAATATTAATCACCAAAACCAAATCTAGAAATCTCCGCCGAATCGCCCAATCAAGTGATCTATGAAGTTCTCACCCAGCTTGCACCGTTCAACCCAGCACCAGCGGCTTGAACGGTGGCGCCTGGTGTCGCGCGCCAGACGCTTCTTGGCCTTTGCACGAAGCGTCAACAACGAGGCGCCACAGAATTTCTCACGACGCAGCTCCTGAAGATTCCCCCCGAAGGGGTGGCGCTGTGGATTTTGTGGGGCACAACTGGGGCTGGTTTTTTTTAAGCAACAGGTCCATGGTGAGTTTTTAGAAATTTGACATAGTTGGGATTGAACATGATTGAAGAACCAAAGAAAACAAGCGATTGGTGGTTTGTCCAGCAAATTTTTTTGATGAAAGAACCAACCCACTGAGATTTCGCCAAGAAACGAATGGTTTTTGCCTGCGAAATATGCGAGTTTTGACTAAGCAAACATTCGTAATGTGAGTTGAGCAAAATTTCGCATGGTGAGTTAACCATCCAAAATGTTCACCAAACATCTTTGGGAAGAGAACAGTAACCAGAATCGCTGGAGGGATATACAACAATCCAACAATGCCGGTGCCAAAAAAACAAAAAAACGTGATCTCCTTGATTGAGTTTTTAAGAAAACATCCAAAATTTGTTGGGAGGCAGAATTTGTTGCCTATAGAGATCCCATAGAAGTGGCTCTCCACGGAAATCAGAAGGAAACCCCATATGTGGCGTGTAAAATTGATCATGTCCTGTTAATTTTCCTCAGGACACACTCAAAAAAAACGCAAAAGATCAGAAAACAACACCAAATGTGCATATGATCAATAGACGCTCTTCCATGGGAAGAACGAGCACATTTGGGGATGATACAACCAACAAAACATGTCGATGGAAGCAAAACAAATATCAACAAACTCGGCTGTGCCAGCTCAATCCACAGCCTGAATCTTAGGTTCAAATGATCAACTGCAACTTCGTTCCTGCTTAGATCCATTCTTTCAGCGAATCACTCTTGGTTGTATGGTTCAACCTGTCTTTTCGAATTGGTGATGAACTATAAATCATAACTACTCTGGTTATCCAATGTTTGGTTAAATCCCACAATGTTTCTTGGTTAAATCAGCAAAAAAACCTGCACAAATCCCCCCATCTTCGCTATCTCCATCTTGCTCGCCTCCTTCCGCTGGTCCAGAGGCTTTACCATCAATCGGCTGTATTCCTCGGTATCTCATCCGGTGGCTTCATAGGAGGTCCCAGTCATCACTATTTTAGGGTTTGGTTCAAGGAAATTAATTTAAACAAACACATTTACAATACTGTTTCAAAGATAGTACTTTAGTAGAATTTGACTGTTCTGCTTTTTTGGGGGTCTGGATGAAGTTGGTTAAACTAAAATGATGCTGCTAAAGCCTGGTTTCTTCCATATTGAAAATCGAGGTATACCCGGGTTTGTATGTTTGTTTCCTTCGATTCTAATTCTGGGAAAATCGGGCATGCTTAGATGTGCATCCGAGGAATCATAGCTGGAATATAACCCACAGTATCTATCTATCTATCGATTGATCTATCTATCTGATCTGATCTGATCTGATCTAAACTAATCTAATCTAATCTAATCTAATCTAATCTATCTAATCTATCTAATTTATCTAATCTATCTAATCTATCTAATGTATCTAATCTATCAAATCTATCTAATCTATCTAATGTATCTAATCTATCAAATCTATCTAATCTATCTAATATATCTAATCTATCCAATCTATCTAATCTTTCTAATCTTTCTAATCTATCTAATAATATAATCCATCTAATCCATCTAATCCATCTAATCCATCTAATCCATCTAATCCATCTAATCCATCTAATCCATCTAATCTATCAAATCTATCAAATCTATCTAATCGATCCAACCGATCTAATCTATCTAATATATCTAATCTATCTAATCTATCTAATCTATCTAATCTATCTAATCTATCTGATCTATCTAATCTCTCTACTCTCTCTAATCTGTCTTATCTGTCGTATCTGTCTTATCTGTCTTATCTATCTTATCTTTATATCTATCTATCTATCTATCTATCTATCTATCGATCGATCGATCGATCTATCTATCTACCTATCTACCTATCTACCTATCTACCTATCTACCTATCTCCCTATCTGCCTATCTACCTATCTGCCTATCTGCCTATCTACTTATCTACCTATCTACCTATCTACCTATCTACCTATCTACCTACCTACCTACCTACCTATCTATCTATCTATCTATCTATCTATCTGATCTATCTGATCTATCTGATCTATCTGATCTATCTGATCTATCTGATCTATCTGATCTATCTATCTATCTATCTATCTATCTATCTATCTATCTATCTATCTATCTATCTATCTATCTATCTATCCTATCTATCTTATCTATCTTATCTATCTTATCTATCT
>Ga0126342_10005893_pt1 | contig 21571 bp, 22 predicted proteins | sample Cyp1metagenome_FD_92528 | JGI IMG/M metagenome (GOLD analysis project Ga0126342, IMG submission 92528) | Coral microbial communities from Lord Howe Island, Old Settlement Bay, Australia - Cyphastrea 1 metagenome | ecosystem: Host-associated > Invertebrates > Cnidaria > Coral ... | reverse complement strand
GTCTTTGCAGCTGCCGCAGGTTACAACAGATCTTGTCGCTGTGCAGTTTGAGGGAAAACAGCCGTGGCGTGAGAGATCTGAGGTGTTTTCAGTTTTGCGTTACCAGTGCTGATTCCAATCACAATGTATGTATATATATATATATATTATATATATATAGAACCAAGCGTTGGGAATTTGGGAATGGGACGATTTGCCATCAAACATGTGGATTGACCAGGACAAATGGTGATATAGTGGGAATATGCTGGGGATACAATGCGGATATAGTGGGAATTAGTGGGATATATATATATAACCAACCATACGACAGTTGGGTTTGCCCAAAAACAGGGTATACTGTACCCTCCATAAATGGCATTTTTTCATGGGGAAAATTATGACACAAAAATCTAAAAAAATCATCATATGGGGTACCCTATTGTCAGACAAAGCCTGATGATTTGGGATGTGGAATGACCACTGGTGGGGGATTTCATGAGGTGACCGACTTCAAACGCGCTATCTTGCGCTTCCTAAACTTCGCCACTCGATTTGAGGGATACCCAAGAGCCCTGAAAAAGCTGTTTCATCCTGTACAGCTGTGGAGAATCTGTTGCACCTGGCAGATAACTTGTTCAAGTGAACAAACATCCTGAATTCATGTGGAAAACATCGCGGAACAAATCGATGATGCATATCAGATCCAGCAATTACCCTCTGGTAAACTAACAAAACTATGGAACATCACCATGTTTAATGGGAAAATCTATTTCTATGACCATTTTCCATAGCAAACTGTTAGTTTACCAGAGGGTAACTCTCCAGCTTGCCTCCTGATTAGATCTCATCTTTTGATGCTGAAGATGTAGCGCTGGCTCCCTGAACTCTGCAATCTATGTCCGCCGGTCATTGCATTTGTTCAAGGGAATGTGTTGCACGGAGATGTAGACTTGGCTATCAAATGTCAACCCTGGACTAAGAAACCCGGGTTGCTTAAATCGGTTCCGGCCAAATAGTGATAAGTGATATATAATTTGTTTCTTAGAATGTACCCGAAAAGAAAGACTACGGTGGATTTAAGCGGAGTTGACATTAGTTGTTTCATCTTGTTTTATGTGAACATTCAATGAATGGCACCTGAATGTGAATTAGCTGCTAATCTAGTGGTTTACAACCCTAATGTAAATTGGTTACTTGACCCGCAAGTTACACAGTAAAACCATGTAAAACCTGTTGGTCACTTGACCAACTAAATGTAATTCCCATCAAATCCCCGTTGATATCCCCCACTTATATCTCCATTAATATATCCGGCTGAATATCCTCCCATGAAATTAAGGTTAAATCCCCATGGTTAGCGTTTTTGGCGTAAAATTTTGAACATCACCCGGAATTCATCACCATGACCGTCACCATTAAAACATCCATATTGAACACCATTCATATCCATTAATCACCAAAAATATCATGATTATATCCGTGAAATATCCATTAATCATATAACATATAACACCATTAATCACCATTAATCACCATTATATCACCATTATATCAATGTTCATCATCAAATTTCTTAATCCCCATGAGCATCCAACACAACCCGCTTTCTTCGGTGAGGTGCGCCTTTCTTGGACGCCAAAACCATCGCTGCGCGAGGTCGTCGCGGGTTGCGATGATGAAACGTGGAGCGAGATGACGAATTTTGATGGATGGAGTGGGCGGATCCCTATTTTCAGACGAACCTACATAGTCTCAATGTACATGTGTACGTATATATATATATATAACTATATATGTATATGTATATATATATATATGTATAGATAGATGTATATATACATGGTATACTATAAAATATCACATTCCATGATCATGACGCATGACCATAATCATGGGGATCATGGATACATATCACCCAATTTCCCAGGGCACAACCCTTCCATGTTTGCTGATTCACTACCCGCAAACATACCATTTCTGTTGGTCAAGTTTTATTTAAAAGTCGAACAAATCCTGGTTTTGGTGGTAACTTCCCGATTTTGGCTACTTAAGCCTCCATTTGTATCACTTTTGGTGGTTGAAACCGCTGCGCACTTCGCCGTCTGACAGTCTGACAGGTCTGGGTTCTGCGGGTTCTGCCGCTGCTGCGACCCTGGGCACACTGTGGGTAGCAGGCCGCTGGGGCATTTTTTTCTGTGTATATCAAATGTTCAGACAATACACATGCTTGATCATGCTTGTGGCACCTGTATGAGTACATTTCGTCATGTTACAGAATCTAATAATTCATGTATATTACTGTATGATTATTATTATGATCATTACTATATATATATATATATGTAAGATATGCTGTATATGAAAGGTTCAAACCTGTGATAAAGCCTAGGCCTAGGTGCATTCTCCTTTCTTTGGATGATTCTCATTTGCAATACTGTGACCTGGTGCCGCGTTCACCAGTAGGATGACACAGCAACTTTGGATCTGTGGTTGGAAGGAGGGACCCAGGTCACTTAGAAAGGCGATGAAAGGGGGTTGTTGGTGGCGGCAATGGCAATGGCAATGGAAAATCCACCATTTATAGATAATTTTCCCAGCTAGAAACCTCCATTTAGTTCGGGGATTTCCAAGCTGCTTGTCGCGACCGTGGCAGGTGTGAGACGACGGAGGCACGGGGGGGCGTTCTGGAGAAGCGGCTCAGTAGCAGGGTTCCCCATCAGCACCATGGGTGTATCAATGTTTAGGATCATTTTGCCATAGAATGACCATCATTTTTCTTGGGGGTAATGTTGGTAAAACAATGCCATTTGCACGCACCATCCCCGAGTCATCACTGTTTTTACAGGTATAAACTTACCATTCCCAGTCATGAGTGGTTTATACCTAGTAGTGAATCCACTGTCGCTATGCTGATGTTGCCGCTGGTCATCCAAGGCGTTGCAAGACATGGCGCCATGCCACAGATGAAGAAGATTTCGATTATGGAGTAGCGAAGCTCAGGGCCGATGCGAAGGAATTTTCACAGCATGTTTGAGGGATTTTCCGGGTTTGGGATGCATTTTTATGTATTTTCATGATCCATTGCAATGAGTATAAACAAGGAACTCAGTGGAAATCATATACAGCATTATCTGTTGTATGTTTCCCTAGCAATAGTATGTTCTATAAACCGGTGGATTTTGGGTTGCTTGGGAAAGTTCCCGAAAATCACATGCAGCCGGTCGCCTTTCGAGGCTGGGAAGGACTATTGGGACAAGCGCTACCAGGCTCGATCTATCAGGGAGCCAGTTGGAGCATGGTCAGGCGCTGTGCTCAAAAGGGCGAAAGGTGAAACTTTTGAAACTTGCAAAAGAAACAAAACCACCAGTTGGGACTCTGAACTTGTGAGATACCGGTACTTCAAACCCTCATCCCAGACCAACCCAGACCAACAAGTTTCCTGCACCCTTGGTGCACCATGAGCCCAGAACGAGATCGGCAACACGTACGACTGGCTGGGCGTCCTGGATCGGTGTTTCCAACTTGGCCATTTGATGTTTGATGACCTGTATATATTATGATATATGTTATAAATGATATATAAATGATATATCTGATATATGTCATAATATATCATTTGCATTGATACATTATGATATATGTCACTTGCATAAATTTGTTTGTTCATTGTCAAACCATTGTCCATTCTTCTCTGGTTGAAAAAACCAGGCTAGGAGGCTATGAGAAGTTTCAAGAGTACATTGAGTGGCTTGGCCTTGAGAAATGCGGGTGCAATCATGGGCCTCTGCTGCGAGAATTTCAATATTTTTGTTTGATAATGTTCAACTCACCGTTGGGAATGGGACGATTTACCATCAAACATTTGGACTTAATTGGGAAAACATGGTGATAACATGGGGGTATTATGGGGATATTATGGGCCTATTTCTCCAACATCATGATGATTGGGTGTGTCTGAAAATGGTGGATATATCACCACTTTCTGCTTATTTCAACAGGGAGGATAGTGATTCGTGATGAAATAACCAGTGGTTAGAGGTGCTCTATTTTCAGAAACCAAGCGGCCTTGTGTTTCACAATGGATTTATATAGTTTATAGATGTTTATAGATGTTTATAGATGTTTATAGATGTTTATAGATGTTTATAGATGTTTATAGATGATTATAGTAGGATGTAGGGTTGTAATCTCACTGCTTGGCGATTTTTCATGAACACGACTTAAAATGTGGCTCCCCCCGATCAACTCCTTGGCACAACGCCCCAGGAAAGCTACTGTCGACCTGCCGGAGTGGGGGGCCCAAAAAAGCCCAAATGTGTGGCATGGGATTTGAAGTCGTAGACGTAGAGCATGCAACTTAGTTAAGAAGTAGATATTCAGATTTTCAGGCGGGTCCATAAATGTTGGTCATTGTTCGAGACTCCTTACTTGCAGAAATAATTCATTAATCATCCACTTTTTATGACTTTAACGGGTTTCCTATGTCCTCCGCTGAATCAATTCAGCATCCAGCGGACGCCGACTTCAAATCTGACCAACGTTGAGGCCCAAGACAGCCCGTATCCTTGACTTGGGATGTGGCAATGCAAGGCTTTCCGAGGACACGGTGGGGTTAGTTAAGTTAGTTGGTTTTGGTGCTGGAATCATGGTGTACCCCTGAGTGATGGAACCTTGGACCTGGGTGAAACAAGTTTTTTTCAATCTTGGGAGAAGCCAAAATAACATTTCTGTTCCTAAGACATTTGTCGATGTACCTGGGGACTCTAATTGGGAAGGTCTTTCGCCCGCAATGCCAACGGCTATTTTTGGTGCATTATCATGGGATTGACATGGCTATGGGGGAATCTGGGGGATGGTGAAAGTCCATACCCTCTGAGAATCACCCGTCCAGGGCAATGGGAAATCCACTAGAAATAAGTAGAAATAGAGGTTTGTAGCTGGGGAAATCATCTATAAATTTCATGAAATTTCATGAAATTTCCATTGCCACGTTTGATTACTCTAGGGTAAAACTGATATCATCCTAGCTATCACCCGATTTGTCCGATCTTGGAGACTTCTTTTTGGAATCAATGGGCTGAGCTCTGGCAGAGATGGTCCAGAGATGGATTCCCTTTAGCGCCAGCTCGGCAGATGTCATCTAGACATCACTTTCAAGTATTTAAGTTGGAGATTACATTTTTTTTGCATCCCCAATAGTTGGGCGATGTTCACTGAAAGGACATTGACCAGGCGCCCTGAATTTTCCAAGTGCATGGTACGTGGTGCCTTCAGCATTTCAGCGAATCTGCCGCATCAGGACATGTACGACAATGGCTTCAAAGAGATCACGGGACTCGACATCTCAGATGCTCGGAAGCCTGCGGAAGCCTGCGGAAGCCTGGGAGACGAGCAACAAGAGACCAAGTGCTATGCATAGCCAGGGCATAGCTGTATGTTCCTTTGATTTCCTTTTCATGATTGAAACATAGGTATTTATGAAACTATGTACAGCTATATGGTAATCACAATAATACTATAATACACGTTCTATCGGCCGGCATGTTTTTCTTTTCGAAATTGGGTGAGAGCTATCACAGCATTCACAGCGCCCTGGGGAATTTTCGGGGATGGTGATGCTGGATTTGCCACATTGGAACATGAGGGTCATTTTATGTGCTCGCAACTCATAGAAGATGGGATAGATATGGATAGAATTGGATAGATACTTTATTGATTTTAGTGAAGACTTTGTGGGAATCCCGATTGACTTCCCACTGTTTGTTGTTTAAGTGTGACATATTGTGAATATACAATATACATCCTTTCTTAAAGCATCTTAAAGCTTTACTTTTTGTTGACGAACTAATGCGTCGGTTCGACTTCCACTAACAATCAACCCCCAATCATTGCATATAATATCATATAATTGCGTGTTGAATCAATCAACTTGAATCCAGTTCTTGGCTGGTGAAGTTTTCCCAGCTGGGATCCATGATCATCTTCCTTCCTGTGAGGTGGCCATCGATTCCATGCGTCTGGGCAGCCCAGCAGGCCCAGCAGGTCATTGGTTTGCGAAGCTGCGAAGTGAGTGGTGTCTTGGACTTTAGTTCTAGAACAATGAGACAAAAAGGGGTGTTCAGACCTCTAGGACTCTAGGTTTGGGTCTTGGGAGGTTGTTTTTCTTTGGGGCTAGCGGTGGGCTGATACGTTCTGCAATGAGCAAAAGAAGAATACTTGAAGAAACTCTCTCGACATGGCTAAGTCGCCACAGATATCAAGTTGCCACTCCACAGGCTCTCCCATGGGTTTAGTTGCAGCCACCCTTCAGCAACCTTCGGCGACTTTCAAACCCTTGGATATGCGGTCTGTTTCAACGGGGAGAACAGCTGGCTTCCAAACGACAGAATGAAACTGGTTATCCTGGAACTGGGTTGGGGTGTGACAAGATGTGATAAACATTGATAAACTAACTTTCAGAGCTTCCAAACATGTGAAGTTCAAAACTTCTCCAGTCCATGTTGCCCCCTCACAACATCTAACAACCCCTTGCACCCTCCGAGGTGTGCGGAATGCTGAAAAGCGTCCTGATATTGAATGGGTCTGGGTGGCACAGAAATTTCTCGTTTGGGTTCGTTCATGTTCGTTCAAAAATAGGGTACCCCAAAATTAAGTATAGTAAAAACTGCCAATTTTGTGTTTGTCTAGAATGGCCTACCCCAAAATCCAGCCCATTTTTAGAGACATCCATTTTGGGGCATATACCCATTCTGGGACCCACCTAGTGAAAGGGGACCCGATTTCCGGTTCTGGAGAGGACCATGGTGAAGTATTCCAGCGATTTGGAAAGGATGCGCAAATAATGTACCCTCCGGTGTGATCAACCGTGGCTGGCTGGGAAATCCCCGAACTAAATGGAGGTTTTCAATAGGTTTAAATGAGAAAAGATTCTAGAAGTGTGCGATTTTCGATTGCTATGTTTGATTACTGGAGAGTACAACAGGTGTGTACATATTATCATTTGCTTGAAACGTGGTTAAGACAAGGAGATCACGTGAAGCTTACAGACTGTAGTGCTAGGCCCAAATATAGAAATTATATCATTATATATATATTATATTCAATACTAGTTATTACCTGGTAATTTAATTTCTATGATTGTATTACTGCAGCTACCATTAATGTAGTCAAGACCAGTACTTGTTACCTGGTATTTCTGATCCCCCAATAGCACCTTGGCACATGCAGGTATGAGCTGGGAGCATACTGAGTATTCATGGTGGCGTTTCTGTAAAAAGGTATCCTGACACAGAATTGGAGGAGCCGCTCCCAAAATGATTTTCGGCCCAAGATTGGATGGTTTACTGTATGGGCACATAGAACATCCAATAGTAGATTAAATACAGTATTACTTATGAATCTATATATATATACTGTATATATATATTTACACATACATATAAATATATATATATATACTGGTTGGTGGTTTGGAACATGGCTTTTATTTTTCCCATCATATTGGGAGATCTTCATCATCCCAACTGACAAGCTCCACTGGTGCCGCAGGTCGTTGGAGATGCCTTCAATCTGCCCTTCGAGGTGCGCATTAAGGATGCCATGTTTGGATTTTTTTTTTTCGGGTAACCCATATGAGCTATGGTCAATACTCATGGTTAATAACCATTAATAGGGGCTAGTCATCCAATGGTTCATAGGGATTTATAACAACCATTATAAGGATCCTTATTATGGATGGGATATTGTCAATGATATATATATATATATATATATATATCTGGGTAAATTATAACGACCTCACGTCGCGACCGAACCCTGGAATCATGGTTAGTAAGGGAAATTATCCCCTTTTATGGCCCAACAATTCAGGTTAGTGAAATATTATAATTTACCCAGATATATGTCAGATGTACAAAATGTTTATGTACAACTATGTTACATTGATCCAACATGGACTGATGACCGATGTCATTTTGAAAAGTACATATGTCATAGGTATCATATGTTTACGATGGAATTGTGATGAATTGCCCATGTGGATACGTCAAGCCCCTCAAATTCTCAAATTCACGAGCTGATCAGTTTTCTTTCTCTTTTAAAGACCTGAAGCAATGTTTGAACATATTATTTGAGACGGTCCAATTTTGGGACTCACCAATATCCTGACACAGTCCAGAAATAAACGTCACCCGTTCTTATCACTTGGACCTGAAGACAACTTCTCAAAAAAGGCTACCCAAGGACGTATAGCCAGTGTCCAATGGTTTTTCAAGGGTTCCATTGTCAGAAAGGATACTTGCCCTAGCATGATTTCCCCCTACACATTTGAAGTTACACAGTATTGTCACATGTCATATGCACTTGGCTGATACCTTGGACTCGAACGGTGAGAAAAGTCGAGGTTGTCATCAGCTTGAATAATGAGTTTGTTGATCATTGGATTTCTGCTGTTCGGAGCAGAAACATGCCCTGATCAATGGTCATTGAGACAGTTGCAAATGGGTCAACATGGTACCACATTTCACCATGTTTCCATGTATTTTCCATGTAATATACATCCTACACACATATATATATATATATATACACATATATATATATATTTATATATATATGTATATGTGTGTATACACACACACACACTACATACCATAGGTATCCATAGCTATCCTTAGCTGTATGGCGAAGTCCCTTGAAATCTTCCGTCCCATGAGCCCAGGATGAGTCATTCGATCTGGTCATCGACAAGAGCACGTACGCGGTTACTGTTGTGGCATGGGGACGGTCTGAACAGAACATGGCTCAGAAATAATAGGTATCATCAGTTCCTGATATATCATGATTAATCAAGTATAACATGATATAACATGATTAATCAAGTATAACATGATATAATATGATATAACATGATATAATATGATATAATATGATATAATATGATATAATATGAATATCATCAGGTCCAGGCCAAAATCATGTGTTCATCCTAAATTGATGTTTTTTTTTAGGTTCTTCAATACAAACAGATCCTTTAGATTCTGAACTGAACCTGAAATTTTTCGCAGCTCAGCAAGCGCAAGCGACAGGACGGACGCCGTGTCTTGCGACAAGGACCACATCCATGAAAACATGTCCGGAAACCGAAAAACGCCCGGCTCACTGGCTCCGAACAAAATTCAGCTGAATTCAAACATGGAGCTACCTCGTAGTCACTCGAAAATTACAGCAGGAAAATGTGTCCCTCTTGAATGTATTACTAATATAATGTCATATATCATTATGGAATAGACGATGTTGCTATATGAAAAATCCTGAAGGATGTTATTTCCTGTGTATCTAGATGAGGAGAAAATAGTTTCCTGGAGGATGTGACCGGGGCCCTGTTGCATGACCGCAGCCTAGGACGAAGATGTACGGCGAAGTACAACGTGTTTTGAAGAAGGCGATGAGTTGGGGAAAGGACAGACTGGACAGATGTGTCCAATAATTAATCTTCATATGCAACATATTTCATCATATTTAGACACTATACATGCCATACACACACATATATATATACACATAATTATATTTATATATCATATAGAATATCTATCTATATATATATATAGATCATACGTACACACGGTGAGGATCATGAACTCCGCTATGCTCAAGAGAAGTTGGTGCTGATCAGCACTCTTTCCGATGACTTCAACCACAGCTTCGATCCCTCTGGATCCCTCTGGTAGCTCCATGGCTGGAAAATCCCACAACATTGATGATTTTACCAGCTATAAACTTCATAAAACCTCCATTTATATTTTTCAGGGATTTCCAAGCTAGCCATGCTAGCCATGTTTGATGACACCAGAGCTGCGCCTCGATCACAGGGTGGAACGTTTTTGGTCTTCAGCGCGGTGGAGCATGCGCAACTGGCGCTGCTTGGGTGTGGACAAGAGCCGCTCGGAAAATAGGACGAACATATGTTTATAAACCCCAAATGGTGAAACATGATGAAACATGGTAACATAATGTAACATACATGCTAACGTATGAGGTGCATTTACAAAACATAAGATAAACATGAGATCTACATGGTTTATCCACCCATGCACCTGAACAAAACATCAACAACCCATGGAAATGGATATTCAGTCCTAATTGACACGGTCAGAACATGGCCATACATTTATTTTGAGACGAACCCATCTGCCACGTCGTGTTGGTGTTGGTGTTGTTGTTGTTCTTCTTCTTCTTCTTCTTGTTTTTGTTTTTTTTTTGATATTCTTCTTGTGGTTGATAACAATGATAATGATAATGATAATGATGGTATGGTGTGAGTCTGCGGTGGCTGCGGTGTTTTTTTGGTGGCCGCTTCTGACCATGACAATGATTCATAGATGGTAGGTTGCGGACTATTTATAGAGGATACCCTCTGGTAAATTAACTTGTTGATCCTGAAAATAGCATTTCTTTTAGTAGAAACGAATCTTCCAAACCCTATCTGCCAGGGTCTATGTTAGGAGGATAGAGATGGATAGACTATAGATTGCATGCATGATTGCATATGATTTCATATGCATGTTATTTCTAAAGGACATAAACCCAACCACCCAAAGCGTCCCCATTCGTAATTCTCAGACATGGGTGGGAGTTCGACTTCAACCATCCCCCAACTGGGTGTAAAGATCCCCATGGTATGATCGTGTTTTGCTGAAATTGGTACGATTATAATGGTAATTTGCATAGTATCTCTGTATCATATTAGAATATATTAGACATATTATGCCATCTTGATGGATTAACCGGATTACCTCGGCGGTTTTTTTCCCATGTGTTTTTCCCCCCATCACTGCCAGGTGCCCCGCACGGGACTGCGACTTCCACACCTGTCCTTCGAAATCGAAGAGAAGGACCGGACCTGCGGTCGGAGGAATTTTCGGTGTTGCACTACCCAATGGTCGGAAGTTTCCTACAATGGGGGTAACCCAATAGCTGTTTAGAATGGAAAATCCATCTATAAAGGGATGATTTAGGGGTACCCCTATTTTAGGACACCTCCATATGATCCAATATGCTGGGGATGATCGTGATCTAGGGAATGCCGTTCTTAGACAGGATCAGTTCATTTTTGACGCCGTCAAAGGGGTTTTGAAGCGACGAAATGATCAAGTCATAGGGGCTGGGGCACTGTAGCCCAAACTTAAACTGGTTGGTGGTTTGGAACATTTTTTTTATTTTTCCATATATTGGGAATTTCATCATCCCAACTGACGAACTCCATCATTTTTCAGAGGGGTAGGTCAATCACCAACCAGTAAAGGTTGATCATCATCCTTCCTATTAAACCATATTAAACCTATGATTTGATGGCCATATTTCGACGCCCAAATGGATATTGTGGGTGAACATGTCCAACATATCCCCACATTGTATCACCAGTTTCCCTAGGCCCTAGTTCAATCTCCAATTTTTTATATGATTGATTATATTTGCTTGGTGGTTTGGAACATTTTTTTTCCATCATATATGGGATAATCCTTCCCATTGACTAATATTTTTCAAGATGGTTAAAACACCAACCAGTTATAGCCATGTCCCCACTTTCAGACATACCCACATGGATACTTCTTGGTGAACTCTCCCCGAGAAATGTCACCGTAAAAATCTCCCTTCAAACCCCATAGGGTTGGATGGTAAATCCAGCATTCCTTCACCAGTTTTCAACGGTGCCAGGAACTGTACCTTCCCTTTGCCAGTCTTTGGGCCTTTGTGTCCGTGAAGACCCAACGTCCTGCATTGTCAAACGAGGAGGTGGGGACGAAAATAGGATGGACCAATTCATAGGACACCTCCATTGGAAAAAGAGGGGTACATCTCCCAAATTGGATCCCATTGGATGGTTTGATGTGTTTTCCGAAGCAAACAGACATCCAATCGCAAGGCGGAGTAGCGAGAAAAGTAGCGTTTCAGATCAGAGTTCTTTGCGTAGTCAGTCATTTAGTCGTTGATAGTTTCTGTATGTCTTTTGTTGCGAAAGCCTTCTTCAAACATAATAATCCAAAGAACTAATCTCTATATGCATATAAATATGATATAGACTAGTATATATTGGTCAATATCCACATGTTTGATGCTTGAAGTCCCAATTGTTGCAGGGTAAAATGCTTCACTCAACTTGCTTTTTCCAGGCCTTGAGGCAGGCGCAGATGGCAGATCTGCAGATGATTCAGGTGCGACCAATGTCACCCTGTTGTTTGGTTATGGTATATAACTGTTATGGATTGTTATGGGATATGGATAGTATCTTTATTAATGGATTATTATGTGGGATAGATTCTGGATTATTATGGCTTATCTATTGGCATGCTCAATAATTTAGTATAAATGCCGAATCTGAGATAATGTGTTGCGTCATCATACTACCTCTAAACGTTATTGGGGATTATGATCATGTATGATATCTGTCAATCCTCCTAAACATGCCCTCTATAAGATGAGGGGAAATGTGGGTTGTATCAAATCAGACTCTGCAGAAGACTAGTCTTGAACACTGCGCATGTGATTCTTAGTTATACGTTCTAGCCATTAATGGAGACGTGCTCATACCATGCAACTTGTCTGAAGTGTTGGCCGTGGGTGTTGTGCCCAGTGAAAGGCGTACCCCAAAAAGGCATAAAAAGGCAAGGAAGGAAGATATAAGACTAGTGGGAACTTACCTTTCTTTCCTTTCTTGGGACAACAAGGATAGTGGTTCCAGATTATTTGGGGATGTCTCTGTCAACAAGAATTGAGGGACCTCCAAAACACAGCTTCAGACCTTTACAAGTTCCCCTCTTGCTAACTCCAGATGCGAGTCTAGAAATGTCCAGTGCCAGCTGAATTGCATCCAACTCCACCACAACAAGCCTTTTCTGTGTCAACGGAGTGGTTTAAGGGGAAAAATTGCAGGAACCACCCCATAGTTCATGGGAAAATCGATGGTTTCCTGTCGATTTCTGTGGTCTTCCTGGTGAGTCCCAGCCATTTGTTTTCCGCCGAGCGTTGTCGTGAAACGTCAGGAACGCAAGCGTCAGCAAGAGGCGGAAGAGCTGGATACCCAGAGGGTTTTTTCTCGCTGGAATTATTGGGTCATTGGATTGGGGAAACTATCCCAATCTGTGAACCAATTTATGACTATTATCTGGTTGGTGGTTTGGAACATGGCTTTTATTTTTCCATATATATATATATTGGGAATATACATTGTGAATATATAATCATCATCCCAACTGACGAACTCATATTATAATTAGTTATTGGGTTACTATTTATGACTATGAATACCTAGGGTTATGATTATTCCAATGATGGGGATAATTTCCCATACTATTCCCAATCCGGAACTATTTCTGAAAAAACTAGGGGAAATAGTCTTATTCATTCAGATAGCTCCTGAAGCTCCTGGGAAAAACAGATGGGAATGAGATAATTTACATACCATCATTCTATGGGATAATTTACCCTCTGGTAATTTAACATAGCTATTGAAAATGGCCATAGAAATAGTGGATTTTCCCATGAAAAATGGTGATTTTCCAGTTCGCTACGTTAAATATCCAGAGGGTACATACCATAATGGGATAAGAAAGTTGGGATTTCACTGGGGATATGTCAATATATGTCATGATTCATGGACGGGAATCTCCGACTGGGCCTGTCTGAGAAAGGAAAATTAGCCCACCAGCTATGGCAATTTTGATAGGGAACATGAGTGAAAATGATGATTATAACATATTATAACTAGTAAATCTCGGGGTACACAATGTTCAGACAAAATCTGGCAACAGATTTTTTCAGGCATTGCCAGTTTTTTGTTTTTGCAGGTTAGGTGGCCCAGATCATATGTGATGTTTGGAACATTTATACTGGTTGTTCTTGTGACATTGGGGGCTGAGGGAGAACGAGCGGCCAGGATTCTAGTGATATCTAGTGACTCGGCCCCAAAAACATGGCCATGGCCATAATTTGGGTGTTTCTGAATATAAGGGTGCCCCCAAATCATCCAGTACTTAATGACTTAGTATTGAAACCCATGGTGACAGTGGGATCCCCCGTTTTAGGAAACCCCGAAAAAATTGTGTCCGGTGGAGGTTTCTGCACTCTGAGGCGATTGAAGTCGACGGCCAGCTTCGGAGTTCTGGATTGATCGCGGCGTGCGAAAAACGACTGGGCGGCAGCATGCGGCAGCTGTGGATCTAAGATCGAAGCAGATCTGTTGGATGGGAAGTCAACCATTGGTTTACCACGTTTAGCCTATTAAAAAGGAGCAGCTGGTCTGGGAAATCCGCAGAGGCCAAGTCCTGAGATGTTATACTTCTTCTGGCTGGTGGTTGCTCGGTTCATGTTTATCCTGACCTTGGCCATTTCAGGTGCTTGCAACAGGTCGGTGTACTGTGCTAATGACTCAATCGGAGCTCAACGGGCAGTCAATGCTGGGCTCCAATATCCAGTGGTGGGTACCATGGGGTAAACCAACATAAAGGAAACTTATCTACAAATATGGTGTATTTTCCACATCTATTTTAGTTTGCAGGAGGGTAAAATGCTTACTTTCTGGGTGATAGTTGGCAATGCGTCAAGTATTGACAATGCACTTGTTCTGTTCTATTGTGCTTGATCCCTGCAGTGGAATACTCGCCGGATGGAAAGTATACAGATTGTATCCCCTGATGGCCAATATCTTTGGTCCTCGGGACTGTCCCATGATTTTTGTTGCTATACATTCCATTCATCCCACAATTTTCCACATGGGTTTGTCTGAGAATAGGGTGCATTGAAATTTGATGGCTGATCATCATTTTCCAAGGAAATGGCGATGTATTGGTATACCATGGTATACCGCCGTACACCATTTTAAGACATGTCGTTCCAACATTTCTCGCTGCGACCGTTGCCAATATCTCACAGATGACCCGGAAGCAGTTTGATGATGATCGTTGTCTATACGTATATATCATCATATTGTAGTATGTATAATATATGTACTGTATAGATATATGATATATCTATACGGGAAGCAAATGGGAAACCAGGGCAACATGGGCCTATACTTCATGAGATTTCATGAGATTTCAGGTTTGAGAATGATTGAAATTGGCCAAGGTGGATAGAATCTCTAAGGGAGATGGGTTCATCAAACTCAAGCGACAAAGCGCCTCAAAGCCCGCAGATGGACCCACCAACTGGATACCGGCTGCTTCTAACCCCATATGTTCATGCATTACCATCAATCATCAATCCTTATAGCTCATTATAATATATCCGCACATCCTCCCACAACTTGCTAGCTTTTATCATACCCCCAAAAAAATGTACGTATATATCCTCATATGTTTCTGGGTGAAGTTAACATCAGTTAACATGAGTTAACATCAGTTACCCTCTGGTAAACTAACATAACTATGGAAAATCACCATTTTTCATGGGAAAATCCACTATAAATGGTGATTTCCCATAGTTATGTTAGTTTACCAGAGGGTAACCCCTGGTTTCAGCCCACCTTTGAACGTTTAAAAGTCCCAACAAAAATCGCTGAGAACTGCTGCACCATGCCATGGCCCACCTCGTCCTGGCCCTTCTTTGGGGCGTCAACGCGGCGCCCGTGCTTCGGAGCTGCCATGACGCCGACTGGCGATTTGCCTTTGGGAAGTGTCGCGAGGTTCCCGGACCGGGGTATATGATGATATATATGTATAATTGTATATACATATAGAATCATATAGAATCATATACATAATAATGCTATATATATACATATATGTATATATATAGTTTTTTTTACTGTATGGTTTATTAATGGTTATATACATATATAATGTGAGTATATATAATGTGAGTATATATATATATGGTGAATATTCCCCAATAATGGATATGGGTGATGTATAGGTTGTTTTTTCCCCTTTGGGGTATGTGAACATAATCTTATATATATATAATATACACAAAGGTGCCAGCAAAAGATAGAACAGTTTTTCTTGATGGGTTTGTTGATGATGTTTTTCCTCTTTAAAAAATAATGTAAATAATTTCTAGGTGTGCGTAACTTTTCGGCATTGGGAGGGAACTGTTGCGATGTTCGGGGGGATGTTGAGGCGATGTGGGGAATAAGTTGGGGGGTAATCCAAGTTTTGATCATTTTTGATATTGTCTTGAAACAAATACTTTGGCATTTTGCGAATAAGAATATGTTTCTACATGTTTCGAATTGTCTTTTTTATTGGGAATGGTCTTTTCAAGAAATTGAAGGATGACACCCGAACAATGATGGGTCTTGATGTTATATATATATATATTACATGTTTTTTAGTAGATGTCCATCCTTATTAGGGGTTGAATGATTATTAGACTTTTCGGTTGCTCGTGCTTAGGAGTATCTTCAGAGAACCAAATCAGCAGGGCTTCCGGCGTAGCAGGGCTATGGGTGGTGAAACACACTTTTTCCACCTGAGCACTGATACAAAACACGAAATAGCCTTTATGTGCGAAAGTGCCTGTCCCATGGTCATGGCAGATGCCCCTTTGTAATTAGGGCAGAAAAACAAATCTTGCTTTCCTTAGGCTCACTTTTCTGCTTGGTTTCAGCTTTTTTGGAATGTGTAGAATGAGAAGAGGCCTCGGACGATGCAAGACAAATGATGGTGGACACGACGTTTGGGGGTCATTAGGCCATGGTCGTCCGCGGGGGTCTTCGAGTCGCCTATGAACCAGAAAGTTTTAGGCATTGTTCCCGACAGAAGTGGACACAGAAGACAGTGCGGCAAGTTTAGCAGTATACAAATGTATACTCTCTTTATTGATCATGTGGTTGTCTGGGTGTGAGGCCCTGAAAAGGTTTTAAAGTTTTACCTTCCTAGGTGCCGGGTGAAAGGCTTTATTTCTTGCCATCAGCATGTGACGGCTTTTTCTTTTGAAAGATTCTTCTTCTCCCGGTGAAAGGATTCCTCTTTCCCGGCGCTGGGCTGGGGGATTCTCTTTTCCAAACAGCGTTGTGCAAAGCTTTGGCACCCAAGCCACTGCTCCCTGTCTGCTCTTTCCTGTGGCCTCCGCTTTTCTAGGGCTGGCATTTTGATATTTCCCGCTTAGCAAGCAAAAATGGAATTGGTAGTGTTCTGCAAGCCGGGCCTGAAACAGCTATATACTGGAATGAGCATGAGGGTTGAATGAGAGGGCATTGCTGCAGCTTGCTGCTCCCAATGGCTTGGGCGTGCCTTGACAGCAAGCTTGCCCAAGTTGCGGACCTTTTCCCATGAAGGTTAGGATTCGAACGCCGTGACGAAAGCAACTGCCTCTAACACTCTTGGTGTTGCCTGTGTTAGCCTTCTCCGCGGCAGTGCCCAGCGCAGGGTCGAATGTGAAATATGGCTTTCATATGGTACTGGCTCTCCTCGCAAGAATTGAAGGCCACATTGCGAAAGAAACAAGTGGCCACTGAGATCAAGTTGTACATACGGTTTCATGCATGTTGATTTTCACAAGTACATGGTGTTGAAGTAGCCTCGCATGGACAAGAAGTGCCCAAGCAAAGGCTAAGGATTTGCTAGTGCTCAATTGCATGGGTCTGTTCTGTGTTGGCCAGTGCCTTGTCATAAGACAAGCCTACATTGCAATAGCAGAGGTTGTGGTTGACCCAAACTACATGGGGTCTTGAAATGCGTTCGGGCAGAAGATTCAGAGAACGTTTGCAAGGCTATTTAATCAGAAATATTTGTTGAATGTAGCAAAACCTACCAAAAGCCCCGCTCCACTCAGTGCCCTGCAAATTCCTTCCTCCAATATCTTGCGCACCCAAATCTAGCATGCAGTTACGGGGCAATAGCACCTCGAATTTGGATAACTTGGATGATTGGCGATCTGCTTGCAATTAGCTGATGATTATTCTGATATAACACCCCTAATGATAAACCCGCTTTGAGCCCCCACAATGAAGAGATCCACTAAAGTGTGATTAAGCTCGGAGCATCATTTCGTCGTAAGGTGCTGAACTGTGAATGTCCCCATCTGGTAATTCATCGAATTCCGAAACTGATTTAAGGGACAGTGTGCAGATTCTCCCATATTTGGTGGTAAACTTAAAATCCCATCGCTTTCCCACAAAAAACCTGAATAAAACAGCTCAATGATTGAACATGAAGTTCAACAAAACACTTTTCCTAGAAGCAAATCCTTCACAGTAAATTTAAAAAACGCACGCAACATAATCACATTTGTGTTGTGTCAGTTTGATTATGAATGTTTTTTGTTTCAGGTTTTCCTTCAGATATTTCTTGAATCAATCCATGTTTGCTCCATGTCAACAGGACACCCGCAATGTCTACCCCTACGTACGCTTCTGCAAGCCCGATGCGCCGGTGGCACCCCTGCTGGATGTGCCCTGCAAACAGAGCTGTCCGGCAGGACAACACCTAGGCCTTCCCGGGGGATCATCCATTCGTAAGTGGTTAAAAACCAGAGCTATCACCCATTTATGAATGGATAAATTATGACGACCTCGTGAATCATTGTAACTTACTAAATTTACACAGATTTATAGATGGGTGAAGAAATTAATGATATTCAAGAACCGTAGGAACATCACCCATTTTCAAGATGGGTTAAGTGTTAAGAACCCTCGTCATCACCCAGTTATGCTTGGCTTATAATGACCATTTCGCCAGGATTCATGGTAGATACTAGATATATCTATGGTCAATGTTGGTTTGAAACCAACTTGCTAGATGGTCTAGAGCCATAGTGATCACCCATTTATAGATGGGTTAAAACAAGTGAATCGGCTGTTTCGCCACCCTGGAACTGTCGACATGATTTTTTTCACCCTGAAAGTCAATTGCTAAAAAACGCATGGTGTTTTGCGTTTTTATTTTTGGAATCAAATGAAGGACCATCATTTTACTCCATTTAGAAAATGGATGGCGCTAATTTTTGAAATGCGCCATCTATAGACCACTTGAGGGATGGGATGTTTTGCGCCATCTATAGGTTCCCGACACGCGTGGTTGAAAACAACCTGTTTTCCTCTAGGTTAGTTTAAACTTAGTATTAAGATCTGGGGTCCATTTTCTTTTGGGAAAACCATAGCTTTGGATTGCGCCATCTATAGGTTACGCCTGCGTTCCATTTGTAAAGGGAAAGGGAAAGGAGGAGGGAAAGGAAAAAGGGAGAAAGGAGAAAGGAGAAAAAGAAAGGGAAAGGAGAAAGGGAAAGGGAAAGGGAAAAGGACAAAAAGGAGAAAAAGAAGGGGAAAGGGAAAGGAGGAAGGGAAAGGAGAAAGGAGAAAGGGGAAAGGGGAAAGGTAAAAGGGACAGGAAAAGGGGAAAGGGGGAAGGCAATGAGAAAGTTAAAGGAGACAGGAGAAAGGGGAAAGGGAAAGGGAAAGGAAAAAGGATAAGGAGGAGAAGAGAAGAAGAGGAGAAGAGAAGAAGAGGAGAAGAGGAGAAGAGGGAAGGGAAAGAAGAAAGGAAAAGGCAAAGGGAGAGGGAAAGGAGAAAGGGAAAGGAGAAAGGAGGAGGGACAGGAGCTAGGAGAAAAAGGAAAGGAGAAAGTGAAATGGGAAAGGGAAAGGAGAAGAGGAAAGGAGAAAGGAGAAAGGAGTAAGGGGAAAGGGGAAAGGGAATGAGAAAGGGAAAGGAGAAAGGAGAAAGGGGAAATGGGGAAAAGAGAAAGGGAAAGGGGAAAGGGAAAGGAGAAGGCAAAAGGAGAAGGCAAAAGGAGAAGGCACAAAGGGACAGTGAAAGGAGGAAAAGGGGAAAGGAGAAAGGGAAAGGGACAGGGAACGCGATCTTTCCATAACTGTGGATTGTGCCATCTATAGGTTACCACTGCGTTCCATTTGTAAAGGGAAAGGAAAAGGAGGAGGGAAAGGAGAAAGGAGAAAGGGAAAGGGGAAACGAGAAAGGGACAGGGGAAAGGGAAAGGAGAACGGGAAAGGGAAAGGAGGAAGGGAAAGGGGAAAGGGAAAGGAGACAGGGAAAGGAGAAAGGGAAAGGAGAAAGGGGAAAGGGACAGGAGAAAGGAGAAAGGGGACAATATTTTTTTTTGGGAAACCACAACTGTGAATTGCGCCACCTTTAGGTTACCACTGCATTCCATTTGTAAAGGGAACGGGAAAGGAAGAGGGAAAGGAAAAAAGGAGAAAGGAGAGGGGAGAAAGGGAAAGGGAAAAGAAGAAAGGGAAAGGGGAAAGGGAAAGGAAAGAAAGGAGAAAAAGAAGGGGAAAGGGAAAGGAGAAAGAGAAAGGAGAAAGGAGAAAGGGAAAGGAAAAGGAGGAGGGAAAGGAGAAAGGAGAAAAGGAAAGGGGAAAGGGGAAAGGGACAGGGGAAAGGGAAAGGAGAAAGGGAAAGGAGAAAGGGAATGAAGAAAGGGAAAGGAGAAAGGGAAAGGGAAAGGGGAAAGGGAAAGGAGAAAGGAGAAAGGGGACATGATTTTTCTTTGGGAAACCACAACTGTGCTGTGGATTGCGCCATCTATAGGTTACCACTGCATTCCATCTGTACAGGAAAAGGGAAAGGAGGAGGGAAAGGAAAAACGGAGAAAGGAGCAAGGAGAAAAAGAAAGGGAAAGGAGAAAGGGAAAGAAGAAAGTAAAAAGGAAAAAAAGGAGAAAACGAAGGGGAAAGGAAAAGGAGAAAGGGAAAGGAGAAAGGAGAAAGGGAAAGGAAAAGGAGGAGGGAAAGGAGAAAGGAGAAAGGGAAAGGGGAAAGGAGAAAGGGACAGGGGAAAGGAGAAAGGAGCAAGGGAAAAGGGGAAAGGAGAAAGGGAAAGGAAAAGGGAAAGGAGAAAGGGAAAGGAGAAAAGGGAAAGGAGAAAGGGGACATGATTTTTCTTTAGAAAACCACAACTGTGGATTGCGCCATCTATAGGTTACCACTGCGTTCCATTTGTAAAGGGAAAGGGAAAGGAGGAGGGAAAGGAAAAAAGGAGAAAGGAGAAAGGAGAAAATGACAGGGACCGGAGAAAGGGGAAAGGGAAAGGGGAAAGGGGAAAGGAGAAAGGGACAGGGGAAACGGAAATGATAAGGGGAAAGGGAAAGGAGAAAGGGAGAGGAGAAAGGGAAAGGAGACAGGGAAAGGAGAAAGGGAAGGGGGAAAGGGAAAAGAGAAAGGAGAAAGGGAAGGAGAAAGGGGACATGATTTTTCTTTGGGAAACCACAACTGTGGATTGCGCCATCTCTAGGTTACCACTGCATCCAAAAGTGAATTGCGCCATCTTCAGTGCACAGTTACAGTTAGAGTGTGTGTGTGTGCGTGCATATGATCTAGAATCTAGGCTCAATTGCCCAGTTTCGGTGAGTTTTTCCGGGTGAACTGTGTTATTTACAGCTCGCTGTGTGTATTTTATGTCTCCCAAAGTGAATTGCGCCATCTAAAGTGCACAGTTTGTGTGTGTGTGTGCGCGTGGATATGATCTAAGGTAAATTGCCCTATTTCCGCGAGTTTTGCCTGGTGAACTGTGTTATTTACAGCTCGCTGTCTGTGTATTTTATGTCTCCCAAAATGAGTTGCGCCATGTAAGTTCGCTGTGTGCATTTATGCTTCCCAAAGTGAATTGCGCCATCTACAGTGCACAGT
>Ga0126342_10005892_pt1 | contig 21573 bp, 29 predicted proteins | sample Cyp1metagenome_FD_92528 | JGI IMG/M metagenome (GOLD analysis project Ga0126342, IMG submission 92528) | Coral microbial communities from Lord Howe Island, Old Settlement Bay, Australia - Cyphastrea 1 metagenome | ecosystem: Host-associated > Invertebrates > Cnidaria > Coral ... | reverse complement strand
TGGGGCATGTTAACGTTCGTGTGAACTTGCTGAGGTTCTTGATGCTACGCTGATGATGGGGTGGGGTGGGGTGGGGTGGGGCATGTTAACGTTCGTGTGAACTTGCTGAGCATGCCTGAACTTGTTTGAAGCAGAAATTGCGTTTCGCCTAGGCAAAATACACATGTATCTAGAAAACCACCAAATTCAGACGTCTGAATTTCAGAGTTTTTGTGATCGCTGAATTGTGTTTTCGCCTAGGCGAAACGATGACTTTTTGAAAACAACTGTATTTCACGACCTCACTTTCCCGTCCGCCGGGATATATATGTATATATATATATACATTGTTTCCTTGGGGTAGGCAGATGTGTAGAATGTAGGACCTTGGACTTAAGATGATTCTTCTATCCCCATGGTTTTTGGGGAACATCTGGGACCTGGGAGATATCAGGCGAGTGGCAAACTGAGCGATGACCCATGACCCATGGGAGTTCTCATGGAGAAAATGTTGATCAAAATGGGTACAACAAAACTCTCAGTAAGTGGGGCAAACATCCAGATATGATCAGATATGATCATTGACCAAGTTTCATCATGGATTTATCAATTTCATCATAACTCACTAAGCTAAAACCTTCGGCCATTGGGGGATGATTTCCCCTCAAAAAAACATCCATTTCTACTCGACTCAGCACGATGCCAGGCAAATGTCCCATTCTTTTTTCGGATAATGCCTCGGCCGACTCAAGACCCACAACCATCATTTATAAGAATGTTTACAATTTACAAACATATTTTTTTGGGGGCGGGGACATCTTCAATTAAGGAAAACAAACAACAACATGGCATGGTGTCCGATTTTCCGATGTTCCCTGAACTATAGACACTCCAACTGGGTAAATTGTAATATTTCACTAACCTGAATTAAGGCCATTTTGGGATGATTCCCCTTACTAACTATGATTATAGTGAGGTCGCAGTGAGGTCGTTATAATTTACCCAGATCCATGATAATCCATTGGATGTAGACTCATCAACCCGTGTCAACCATCGCGGCCATCGCGCTGGTTGATTCGCAACCAAAGGGACGGAAAACGCGGAAGGGCAAGAAGATCAACGCAGTCCTAGTGATTTCACATGGTTTTTTCAGGGCATTTTAAGCAGCAAGAAATGGGATATATAGTTGGTATATAATGGGAATATCATGGGTATATATATATATAACCACCAAAATGTTATATGGATATGGAACGATATAGCATGTTCAACAGTTAATATATGGAATCATATATTATATATATACATTTATGGCATGATATATCCATTCCAAATGGGAATCAGTTTATGGTCGTCAATCCCAGTATTTTTGGTCCGTAAAATTTGGATATTTTTTTAAATCTCAATGGATTGATGAGCCAAGTAACTTGACCATGGAAAACATCTTTTTCTGCCTCCGAAAAAAATAGGGAAAACCATGGGAAAACCGCAAAATCTGTTTGCAAATGTGATTTATTGTGATTTGATGTGCCCTATTCTTTGATTGGCGTAATTTATATCAAAACGGGGGTATGCCCCGATATTTAGGGATAGATAATGGGTATGGCCTGTGAGTTCAACATCGTTTCCAAGGAAGATCCCCCTCTTTGAAAGTAGATCATTTCACCATTTCACCGAGAAGATGACCAAGGAATTCTTGTGACTCCCATGGCCCATCGTCCATGTATCATCATGTATCCATGTCTGTGTGCCAGGTATTTTTCCCAAATATCTTGTTCGTTACAGCCCCATTTCATCCCATTTCCATTTGTTCTTCGAAACCATCCACCATTGCTATCAATTACTTACACTATCTGGCGTTCTTTCAAGATTTGCAACCCATTATATTATCATCGTTTTATCATCATGTTTCCCATTTTCCACATGTGCCAATCTCCATCGGGTATCTCCGAACAAAAAAAAGGGGAGGGCGCAGGGAGAAGCCCGAGGCTATAGAATAGCTGGACAACTGGGCATAGGTCAATTTTGTGAGTACCCCAAGAAGTAGATAGTTAAGACTAAACAAAAAAACTAAAATCTGTGGCCCCCCAGCTGGGGCTGAAAAAAATTGATTGACACCCGACACCTGTGGGATCCTGTGGGCCTTGGTCTTCCATGATGTCGCTGAAATAGGGCGGGTCGAACAGTTCTTGAGTGGACTGCTTCGAAACAAAGCACGAAACAAAGCATAGGCATTCACGGCGCCAAACACTTCAATGACCCTAAATTTGCTGTTTCACTTTGATTCAACACTTTTTGAAACAATGTGAGAACATCTAATCCAACATCATATGAATGAACTATCTTATAACAAACTATACTCATCAATATTCCATATTATTATTGTCATTGCCATTATTACTATTATCATCTATGATGTTTATAAAATATTATAAATAATTTCTTGATTATTATCATGATGATTATCACTATTATCATTGTTAATTATCATTGATTACCTATTATCATTGTTATTAAATATTACCCTGTGGTTATTTAACATAGCCATGGAAAATCATCACGTTTAATAGGTACATCATCTATAAATTATATGGGTCATGGCTTCCATGGCTATGCTAAATAACCAGAGGGTAATCACCATTAATTCACTATTAGCCAGAGTCAATCATGAGGATGTTGGTAGGTGGCTATTTGGGCTGGGCCTGCGAAGGTGGAACAATCAGAAAAAATCAGAAAACATAAGAAAACATTTAAACAAACTACCAACACATGAACAATATCAAAAAAAAAACACACAAAACACATAAGGAAAAATAAGAAAAACTAAAAAAAAAGAAATAAAAATAAAATAAGAAAAAAACGGAAAATAATAATAAATAAAAAACAATGAAAGTAAACAAAATCGGCCCCTCCAAGCATGTTTTTGTTGTTTTAAATTGTTTTTATTGGTTGCCCTCAGTTGGTGCCCGACAGCGCGCTGGTTCTCACATAAGACATGTTCATAACCACCATTAATCACCATTGATTCACTATTAATCACCATTATAACCACCATTAATCCACTATTAATCACTATTAACCATAGATATTCCCATATTAACCACTATTAATCACCATTAACCACCATTAAATATCACCAACTTTTCTGGCCCAGCGGCCAACCACCGGACCAGAGGAAGATCATGATGACCTGAGACATCTCCGAAAAAACCGAAAAACCCCAGCGGTGATCAGTGATCCCGATCTGTTAATATGGGAATATCTATGGTTAATAGTGATTAATAGTGGATTAATGGCGATTAATGGTGGTTATTAATGGCTAATAGTGAATTAATGGACATATACCCTCTGGGTTATGTCGAACATAGCTATTGAAAATGGCCCAGTCGAAATAGTTGATTTACCCATGAATAGCATGGTGATTTTCCAGTTCGCGAACTGTAAACGTTTACCAGAGGGTAATCTGATCATCTGCTTCACATTGGGTGAAGCGGAACTGTTGATTCTATAGTATTCAGTTTCAGTGGCTGCGGGAAAACCGACCTCAGTTGAGGCAAAACTATAAATGGTATATCCCATGGGTCAAAACCTGGGATATCTTAGGTAAAATAGCTGGTATTTTCATGGATTATTCCCCATATTTTCTGGTGATGGCTTTTGACACATCCCCATATCGGAGATGAATCCAACAACTAATGGGTAGAACATGGGGGTAATTCATAATGGGGAATGAACATGAACTGCTAATAGGATATTCATGGGACATTTCAGAACATCCATAGGATATTAAGTGGGATCTGATTCCAGGAATATCGGGTGGGATATGGAGAGTTTCACAAAGAATCATGGGCTACGACATGGGGATATATCGTGGGGATATAATGAGGATATATCATGGATATGGTTTCTGGATATGGTTTATGGATGTTTATGGTTTATGGGGAAATATGTTGGGATTTCATGGAAATTGGGAATTCGCCCAAATTGGCCATTACAAATCCCTGGTTGAACATGGTGCTATGACCATATCTGAATATGGTCTTCTTCGAATCTCGGATTGGGATGAAACCAATGTTAAAATTGGGGGTACCCCAAATATCCCCACATCATCTTTCGAAATCGCATGTTTGGATGATTTTGGAGTTCCTCCCTTTTTTCATATTTGTTCATCTTTTTTCCAGAAATCCTCCAACTAGTCATGCCATAGCGATGCCAGCTGACCACAAGGATGAGCATTGATACCCTCCAGTTTTTTCAAACGCGACTGGAAAATCGCCCATTTACATCCATTTATAGATGATTTTCTCAGCTAGAAACCTCTATTTCAAATATTTCTAGGATATGTTCCAGCGAGCCACGTTCAATTATCAGAGGGTAAGCAAAGATGTGAGAAGTTAATCACAACAAAAACATACAAAAACGATATGGAAGAGGCTGGAAAGGTGGTCTATTCCATAGTAGCATAAATCAGCATAAGAACTGAGATGTGAAATTGGAATAAACTATGGAATATCAACTCCAGTTGGTATGCTAATTTATGTTATGGAATTGACCCCCAAGTGACGACTGTTTTCCTGGCGCCATGGAAGAGTCATGATGTTCCCATGTCTGTTTCCCCTTGTTGAGTAATACACCTGGAACAAACGAACAATAATATTGTTGATAATAAAGCTTATGTATGACTATATGGTTTTCTTGATCATGCAACTGGAAGAACTACCTGTTGATATATGTTTTGCGGCGCTATCTATCACACTTATGATTTGATCTTATTTGACAACTCATTGTTGTCCTTCTGCGTTTGTATCTTATCCCTGCAACACTCATAAACATTACTGCAATAAGGCATATCAACATGATCCCTTTAACACTAATTAACACTAATTACACATGAATCGCAGTAATAAATATCGTCGTTGCGCCAGACTCATACATGCTAATATGACATAAGTTCATAAAAGTCAGTTTGAACTTATGTTGAATTGACATTATAAACATTTCTGTTAAACAATGTTAAACAATATGTGAAACACAAAAATCACTTGTTATCTTCCATCTTCAGGACCCGACCTCCAGCAAGTTGGCCGCCAAGGCATCGCCGTTGCCTCCCTTGATGCAGCCGTTGTCCTGATGTCGAATGGAAAAAGTGGTGTTTTTACTGGCCAAACAACTGTTGAACCGAAGTTAAGTGTATTTTTAACATTGTTTTTGTTAACTACAGTCAAGAAAAGCATCGAAAAAGACACCGGAAACTCACCCCTTTTTGTTCTAAAAAAAAGGGGAACACCTCGGCCACGAATTTCAGCGAGCTGCGTCCGCGGTGCATGCGAAACCGCTCCAGCCATGGTGCAGGTCCTCAGGACATTCCCAGGCGTTTTTCCCAGTTTTTCCATGTCTCAAAAAACCGGTACCAATTTCATTGACCAATTTGAATATTTCCAATATTTCATATGGAATATCATTGACATTCCATATTTGAATAAATACTTTGGTCAATGATGTTCCATATGAAATTGCATATGAAATTGCCATGGCCACTGGGACCATGGTATACCCAGAACTTGATGATATCTAAAATTAGTTTCCCATGAGCTCCGATTCAAATCCCATTAAAACGCATTCAAATCCCATGATATCCCCTCTAATTTCCAGTCAAATCTGATGATTTTCCCATGAACTCCCGAGTGTTCCAAGTAACGACTGAGAAGGTGTTTGGAGCTGGTAAAATCCCATGAAACTCGATGATTTGGAGTAATTTTCCCATCCCATTAAAATCCCCAGTCAAATCCCATGTCCCTTCAAAAAATCATCATACATCATCATTTTACCTATGATTTTCCCATGATTTTCTGATTTTCCTTGGATGAAACTGATGAAACTCCCATTTTTCTCACCCCAAACCCCTCCCCCAAAAAACGCCAACGCGCCCCAGGCGCCACGCCGTTGCCCCAGTCGAAGAGCGCCGCCGCCAGGACGCCCCAGGCGCCCGCGGCACCGTGCACGGCGAAGGCGTCGATGGGGTCGTCCACCTGCGTCGCTGGGTCCATGGTGGGTTTTTTAGGCTTTCACTGGGCAAATCATGGGAAAATCATCAGAAAATCCTTGGAAAATCATCAGAAAAACATGGGGAAATCATCAGAAATTCATTCGAAAATAATCAGAAAATCCTGGGAAAATCAGAAAATCATAGGAAAATCATACGTAATATGATGATGTATGATGATTTGTTGATGGGATTTCACTGGATTTTGATGGGATGTTACTGGGATTTCATGGGAAAATGATAGGTAAATGATTGGATTTAGTGGGATTTCATGATATTTCATGAATGGGATATGGGATTGATGGATTGAATGGGATTGATATTGATCGCTAATGAGATTTCATGATTTAGAACATTTAATGGGATATAATAAAATCTAAATTGGATTGTATATATAATAGGATTTAAAGAAGATTGATGGTGTTTATAGGATCGTTGCCGAAAATAAAACTTGTGGTTTTTGTGAGATTGTTTATGGGATTGTTTGTCAGATGTTTATGGGATTTTAATGGAAGTTCATGTTATTTTATAGGATTGTTTAATAGTGCGTATGGAGATTCAAAGGTATGGGATTGCGTGAGATGTTTCTATTGTTTGGGAAGAGATAATGATCTTCAGGATATTTCAGAAATCACTTTAGAATACTTTAGACATAGATAGACATATGATGATTTTAATGGAATTTCATGGTATTTGATGATGGATCTAATGGTGTTTAAATCGATTTTTTTTTCACATGGTGGCTAATGGGATTGAAACTAATTTAATATGATTTAATAACCATTAATGTGAATCGTTGTATTGATATGGAGGATTTCAGCAAGAAACCCGGCGATTGTTTTTTACTTTTGATGAACTTATGGGATGTCGAAATTGAAGGGATGTACCCTCTGGTTATGTCAAACATAGCTATTGAAAATTGTCATTTATAGTGGATTTACCAACGAAACATGGTGATTTTCCATAGTTATGTTAGTTTACCAAAGGGTAATGGTATTCAATGGTATTCAATTGGCTTTGATGGGGTTTAAGGAGGTTTCATTGGCTTTGTTGGGAAAATCTTGATGGTTGATCGGCTTTCCAGCAGATTTTCCCATCGTCCAATTCTTTGATTTCAATGGATTTCAGAGATAATGATTTTTACGGGATGTTAGAAATAAATAGAAATAATGCTATGCTAATTTCACATGAAATATATTGACATAATATGACATAATATGATATTGGGGTCAAAAGAAGGATCTGACCCAACAAGAAGGAGAATTTGAACAACAATTGGCAGGGCCAAAGAACTGGATAAACTGGATGAACTAAGTCCCTGATGATATCTGATGATGTTGTCTAATATAACCTGCAGGAATTTGCCGTACATATGTCATCATATTTAAGGATTCCTTTGAAAATTCCATCAGCGGCATGATCTTTGGAAGCACGTCTCAACACATTGGATCCAATGGGCTGGGAGTCAGCTCATCTTTTGAGATAAGCCACAAACCCCTGGATGTGCCAGCTATTAGGAGCTATGGCAGTTGCGGCAGTTGCGGCTGCTGAGTACTTTGACTCACCTCAGCGACTGAGGCCCCTGGATTTGTGCGGCAGATTTTGGCCAACAGCTGCCCATCTGGTAGAATGAGCTGGAGATTTGAAAGGTTCACATTCAATTCACGCGCAATCCCTTTGTGCGTCTCCCAGGCCGAATCAGTGCCCCGTGCAGTCAAACGAAAGCGTTCTTCCCCAGCCAAAGTGGAGCATATCAGCGTGACTGCATCACCCGCGCCCACTAACTCGAGTTGTAAGGCTAAGTCTCTGCCATGTGTTCTATCGCTGATATAGCGAATTCCCGGCTCTGGGGGCACGATGTTGCATTGCCCAAATCTATTGTTTCCGATTGCAACAGCACAGCCATCACTGCGGAGGAGCACTGTATGTTGAAAGCCTGCAGCAACCTGGATGTATGTCACTCCATCCTCCAAAGGTGGGATTGTGCATTCTCCATGTTCATTCTTTCCAATGGCAACAGCACTGCCATCACTCCTGAGAAGCACTGTGTAATACAAGCCTCCAGCGATCTGAGTGTATGTCATTCCCTCCTTCAGCGGTGGAATGCTGCACTGTCCCTGGCTATTGCGTCCGATGGCAACAGCATTTCCATCACGCCGGAGACCAATTGTATGATTCCAGCCTGCTGAAATCTGGGTGTAGGTCATTCCCTCCTCCAAATGTGGGATGTCGCACCTTCCATGCCGAGTGTCTCCGATGGCAACAGCACTGCCATTACTCCGGAGGAGCACTGTATGAAGACCGCCTGCAGAAACCTGGGCGTATGCCATTCCCTCATCCAAAGCTGGGATGTTGCATTGTCCATATTCATTCTGCCCGATGGCAACAGCACTGCCATCACTGCGGAGGAGCACTGTGTGTTCATAGCCTGCAGCAACCTGGATGTATGTGACTCCATCCTCCAAAGGTGGGATGTTGCATTGTCCAGCTCCATTGCGACCGATGGCAACAGCACAGCCATCACTCCTGAGAAGCACTGTGTAATCCAAGCCTCCAGCGATCTGAGTGTATGTCATTTCCTCCTCCAAATGTGGGATGTCGCACCTTCCATGCCGAGTGTCTCCGATGGCAACAGCACTGCCATCACTGCAGAGAAGCACTGTATGCCCAGCGCCTGCTGAAACCATTGCCGGAATCAACGGCAATTTGATCAAAGTCGGCTTTATGTGTCAACTTGATCTATGTTTATGATTAGATACTGGGAACAGATATGAACAGATCACAATTAGGTACTAAACGGAATAGCTTAGGCTTGCTGAAAGCGCGATTTTTTCATTCACCCTTTCGCTGCACCTCGGAATTTGACCCCCATGAACATCATGAGCCAACTTTCCAGCTCGTTGCATGGATCAACGACAATGGCTCTGTTGCATTCGATTTGCATTTTTGTCTTTGATTAGGTCATAGAAACAATATGTGTATATATATAAATACACACACACATAAAATATAATATAATATAATATAATATAATATAATATAATATATTATAATATAATATAATATAATATATATATATATAATATCAGCATTGAAACAGCATCCATCCAATTTGGCAATTTTGGGATAGTTACCCCCAATCCACTGGATCCAATTCCCTCCAGATCCACGGTGCTCAGCGAGGCTCAGCAGGGACATAACATACCATCGTTTACAACTACCATCTGGTTATGACTAACAGTTCGCCATGGAAGCCATCACCATGCTATTAAGAACGCTAAACCATCTATTTCTATGGGCCATTTCCCATGGCAAACTGTTAAATAACCAGAGGGTAGATCTGCTGAGTGGTGCTGTTGAACTTCTGATGTGGATCTTGACTATGACTACAACCCCCGCCCCTTTTCGACACAGAAAAGATGAGAAAAACTTAGACTTAACACTCTCTTAAAGATGGACAAATAAATTTTCTGCATTTTTTTTTGGGTTGACATACTGTTGGTTAATCTTGGATTCAACTGATGCAAAATGATGATTTCAAACAACTAAATCGCGATGTTCGCCTGACCGTTGGGATAATCCATCAGCTACAAACCGGACATCATCGCGGTGACTACAAATATATACATCAAGGTAATCATTGATATCTAAAATGCAATCCAAGTAGTAATCATTGATCATTGATTCATATTGATTCTCTACAACCCAACAGTAATAATTGGTAATAATCCCTTAAGCTGGGTACATCCTTACTACCCAACAGTATAAATACCAAGGGTAAATTGTTTTCAGTTTTATTCTCTACCCAACCGCTGCAGAAAAACTGTTGAAAAAACTGATCTGACGAGGCGATTGTTTATCAATGGTGGATCGTTAGAAAATCTATGGTTTATCTATGGTTTTTCTATCTGGTTTATCTATGTTTATGTCAGGGGTCCTGAAAAATCATGAGATTAATCATGACATCGTTTTAGCAGGTTTCATGCAACAGCCAACATCCGATGCACACTCCAGTACATACTTAATCAGCGCAAATTTTGACGGAATTTCATGTGATTTATCCATGTGAAATCCATCCACTGTTTATCCACTGTTGAAATTGTTTTATGTTGAAGATCCCGCAATTGGCGGGACCGTAGAGGCTTACCCTATGAAAAATCCGGAGAATTCATGGGAATTACCCAAACATGAACGACATGGAAAATCCACCACTAAAAGGTGGATCATTTGCTGGGGTTTCCCCATGTATGTGAGTTTACCCTGGGTAAATCCACATTTTTTTTGGGGGGTGCTTTCGCTCCCTATCTTTGCTGCACGGAACACATGGCCTTGACCTTCTTCAACAGTGAAGAGGCACCTGTAATGCACCGAATTTGGCGCTGAAACATGCTGAAACCGAAGCACCAACACACACACACACCAAAAATGGATGGAACATGATGGAAACCATGGATGTGGACTTGAAAATGAGGTATAATATATATATATGCTATATACAATATACAGTACTGTATACGCATATCATATCAATATATTCACACGTGGGATATGATATAATGATACACAATGAGGACATGTCAAATGGGATATCACTATCCAACTAACCATCCCAATGTATGGATATGTCCCCCAAATTGCCATTGTGGTATGGTAAATGTGGTTCTAAACCATATCAACTTTGGAGGCACCTATTCTCAGACAAATCCAGATTTTGATTTCGGTCACTTTAATGCTTCGATTTCAAAGTTTTTTTAAAGAAACAATGTTTTTGTTGCCATCAAATATCAGGGCCTACAAAAATTTCTCATTCACCCAAGTCTGGGAACTAAACACGGATATCCAAAAACTACAAAATAATCTTTAAATCCAACAGGAACAATAGGGTATAGGTCAAAACCCCGATCATCCTAGAACAGTTTCTTCAATGGGATGATAAACAATTTCCAGCATCAAAAACCTTGATAGTAGCCGAACCAGATGCTTTGTTTTTTGTTTGGGGAAATAATTCATGATAATTTCAACAGTTTGAATCAAATCATTTGCACATATTCGTCATTGTGTCCATGATGTCCAGTTCCTACGATGGTTCAATCATATTCAATCCCTGTTGAATCATGTTGAATCCAGATGTTTCCTGGTCAAAATAGCCATCCATCACGCCGCGCTGACGAACTTGTTGTCATGATGCGCCATGATCCGAAATATAAATGTCGATGTAGTTGTTCACAACAGGGGTTATCATGGAGCTACCATATGCAACATGTTTTATCCAGCAAAAATAGGGGCTCTAAATCTCGAGCGAAGAATCGATTCCCTCAAGAAGTATCATTTATCCAATACCATCACAATATTCATAGCGAGGATGAGCAACAATAGAGCCGTCTCGTCTCAATCATGACTGTATGCAAGTATACATTCATCATTATTTGTCTTATTAGTGTTGATTTTTTTCCCCACTTGTCAGGTAAGGGTTGTTAGACTTTATGTCAATGTCAGCTGTCCCACCGCCTCCTTCTCCTCCTCCGCCTCATCCGCCGGACCCCAGCTGCAAGCGCGAGATCGCAGTGTTCCCCGCCGGACCTGAGCAGCACTAGGATCAGAGTGTTCCCCGCCGGACCTCAACTGCAAGCGCTAGATCGCAGTGTTCCCCGCCGGCATGCAGGCTATATCGGCCCCATCTTTGCCATCTTTGCTGTCCTTCCAATCCTGGAAAGGAGGGATGTTTATATAGGGAGACGGCACTGCAAACACTTGTGTACCGTACCGACCGATACAAATGGGGCATCTTGGTCTCTCGGCTCCCTGCATATTTGGATCCGCCCCACTTGACATCCTTGTCCTCATGGACACATCTGTGTCTGTGATACCCTGAATGGCATCCATCAGGAGGCACGGCTTTTGCGCTTCCACGGTGTGCCCAACATTCTTTGCCCATTCTGCGCTTTTGTCTTTTGCCGGTCGAACTGTGTCGACTGTGCAGTCCTGGAAAAGGAAGGATGATTGGAAGGGCAAAGCCATGCCTTGCAACCATTTTACCTTTATCCAAGACTCATGAAACTATTGAACACGTTCACCACAACCTGCCCCTTTCCTTGGGAAAGTATCAATATGAGGAGAAACAGCCGTTATCACCAGCACTTTTTCCTTCCAGTCCTGCACGTAAAGATGTTCCAACCAAACAGTCATGGCCCCGACTTGTAAGACTCATTTGACTTGATGGCTACAAAAACAAGGGGGACCACCAAAGAACAAATATCCATAACCACTGTCTGCCAAGAGTCGGTTTGCCCGAACTGCGCCAACTTGTTGACTGGTTGGTCACTGGCTATTTGAGCGCCTCTGAAAAAACTAGTTCATGTGAAGATCCAAAAGTTCAAATTTGTATCCAAGAAACCCATGCCCTCATCCTGCTCGATGGGGCGACTGTAGCCCTCCTGTTCTTGCAATGGCTTAAAAATAGGGTGCTATCCAAAGGCAGCAGACGGTACAGTTGGGGTCCATATGTCCATCCATCACAAGACGAAAGCACCTCATGTTCTCGGATGAGGCAGCCGTCTTCCATCATCCAATCCAAGGCTTGGCCCTACAGAATGTTTTACTAAGTTGGGCCGCTTAATACCGGCATGGTTTGCTGGCAGTGTTGGTGCGGCCTCTGGGGCCTGTTAAGATCGGCATGGGGTATGGAAGATAGATGTCGAGATGACGCTGGTGCCACTTACTTGGCACATCATGTGGTGAAAAGTTGTTGGAGATGCCCTGGCCTTCTTTTGGCGTAGGATCAAAGTCACAAGAGAAGGCCGCATGGCGAACCTCAGGATCCATTGCCAACCTACAGCCAGGTAGCAAATGGGCTCAATCCGTTGTCATCTGATTCGTATGGACTTACACTAAGTATATGTGCATATGTATGCACATGTTACATTTACATGTATACATGTATGATGTATGTATGTATGTATGTATGTATGTATGGATGTATGGATGTATATGTGGATGTATGCATGTGTGGATGTGTGGATGTATGGATGTATGCATGGATGCATGTATGGATGTATGCATGTATGATCATGTATGCATGTATGAATGTATGGATCTAAATGATCTATGGATGTATGGATGGATGGATGCATGGATGCATGGATGTATGGATGTAGGGTAGGTGGGTAGGTAGGTAGGTAGGCAGGTAGGTAGGTAAATAAAGAGGTAAATAGGTACAAAGGTAAATAGGTAAATAGGTAAAAAGTTAAATAAGTAAAAAGGTAAATAGCTATGTAGGCGTATCAACCACAGTGAGGCAACCCTCCAACAAGATGAGTTTCACTCACACAATCTCACCTGTAGAAACTGAGGAATCCACCTCCGGCTTCTCAGGTCATCACGGCACAACCTCTCCGACCTCCCTAGCCTGAAAATTCAACGGACTGCAGTGATCAACACGGGTCAGTCTTGCACATGCCTCAGGCATGGTAGAACCTCTGAGGGCTTGGCTGCCTGGACCTCTACCACAAGCACCGGATCAGAGTGTTCCCTGCCGGACTTCCACCACAAGCTCCAGATCAAAGTGTTCCCCGCCGGACCTCAACCACAAAAAAACTACGAAGATATACCAAATAGAATTCCAGAAAGAATGTCAGAAGATATGCCAAATAGAATGCCAGAAAGAATGTCGGAACATATGCCAGAAAGAATGACTTCCAGATGGTATGCCAGAAACTATGTCAGAATAATGGATCAGGGTGGGGATCACTCGAAGAAAGTAATTTCAGCACCAACCATACGAATCATCCAATGACATCTACCGAAAGCACTTGGGATATTCATCTGTTTCGCATAGAAATGTCATCGAATTTCATATCTCAACCAGGAACCAACCAGGAACAACTGGGCCACCCTTGCAGCCACCAGCCTTGGTAGACCAGGGCCCCAATGATGGCGATGAAGAAGGCCGAGAAGCTCTCCACATTGCCACATGGTGCTGTGATGGACACCAGACCTGCGCCCGTTCGAATTTTAGAGCGACGAAAAAATGCTGGTGAGTCTTGGGAATTCATTTTAGGGTTATGTTGGAGATGGTAATACATATAAAAAAAAAAACATGATTCATAAGCTGTTGATAGTTTGTTTTTTGGAGATGGTAAGAACTATGGCTATAGTCATTAAGAGTCATTCTATAATTAGTTACTTTGGAGTTGGTAATGATGAAAATTGTGTCTTTTTGGAGATGGCACTATCTGATTTGTATAAACCATGTGACATCTTTCTAAAGTCCATAGATGTATATGAAGTATCCACCATTCTATATAGTGGGAGTTCAAGTGTCTATCTTCTCGTGGGTTGCTAGATATGTTATCATATATACCCTCCTGGTAATCCATAGCAATGGAAAATCCACCATTTCTATAATCATTAATCATGAGACACCGTTAAATGGAACATTAATGATTCATGGTGTGTAATGATCCATAGCAGTTAATACATTAAACACCATTAATATCATTAATTTATACAATATATATTATATATATTGTATATTATATATATTGTATATTATATATATATATTATATATATTGTATATTATATATATATATATATATATTATGGAGGTTTCCTGAAATGGGGGTACCCCAAAGTCATCTATTTTAATGTGGTTGTCCATTATAAACCAACCAGCTATTGGGATCCATTGATGGAACCCCCCCATGGATTTTACGGGTTTTCCATGGCCACCGTCTGGCTCGCTCGTGCCTGCCAGGATGCCATTGCAGAAGCCGCCAATGTCGTATTTCCTGCGCGGGACAGAAAGGATGGGGGGAAGAACACCTGGATGATTTCGGCTTGATGATTGGATGCCGAAGATGGGATGATTTTACGTTTTGGATTTCAAGTGTTCATAAATTCTAGTGTGTTGAAGAAAGTCTTGCGAATTTTTCACACATATTCAAAAACTAGTTGGCCATGTCATATGGGTTTGCAGCTGAAAATGGGGTACCCCCCCCAATTTGAAGGGATTATATATCCTGGTTGGTGGTTTTAACCATCTTGAAGAATACTAGTCAATGGGAAGGATTAGCCCATATATTATGAAAATAAAACATGTTTGAAACCACCAACCAGTATCACATATTGACATCGTTCATTAATCTTACAATGGCCAAAACTAGGGTTGTGCATGGCTATCCACCATTTTCAGACAGCCAAGAATATAAATACCCTGCAGTACACAGCTATGAACCATTGCCCATGTATAAATGTGATTTACCTATTCAAAAAGGTGGCTTTCCATATATATATAATATATATATATATACACATAATATTATATTATATCATATACAGTCATATACAGTCATATTACGCACAAACCCCGTGGTTTGCCCGGACTGCAACATTGAGGATTCCCTTTTGTCGAACATGAGAAGAGAAATTGCAGAAAATACTGCGTATACGCAGTGTTTCCTGCTTTCGGATTCAGAGTTTTCAGGGTTTTAGGGTTTAGGGCTTTAGGGTTTTAGGGTTTTGGGGTTTAGGGTTCGTCGTCTGGAAAATACCAAAACATTGGCCCTGCGCAGGTTTTTGAGCATGTCAAAGGATAATATTTGAACTCCATTCTAACCTTGCAGGCAAACCATAGGGTCTTGCCGTAGTTAGTTTACCAGAGGGTAATCTTCGAACAATGTTTTTTTCAAGTCATAGTCATCTGGTTGGTGGTTTCAACCCCTCTGAAAAATATTAGTCAGTTGGGATTATTGTTCCTAATATATGGGAAAATAAAATTCATGTTCCAAACCACCAAGCAGTTTTCATGGTGGCTCCCGATCGTCCTGAGCATGATCAAGCGCAGAATGAAGACCACCAAGCCACCCGTGGCCGCAGCGATGGTGGTGTTCATGGCCACTTGGGCTGCCAGCATACCTAGCCCCGTGGCAACGCGTGAAGCGTGCCGCCGTGGTGCAACTTTTGTGATGTGTGTTTCATTCATTAAGCCCCAAAAACATGCCGAAAAGTCAAAAAAAAACAATATACCTAGTGAAATTTAGTACTTGTCAATATATCTTTGGGGGTTAATATAGTCAATGGATTGATTCAAATTCAGTGAACATCAGGAACTCAAACAATTTTTCGCCATGCGGGCTCCATCATGAATGGTATTGCACTGCCAAGAATTGGTTTTCCCTTTTCAAAAGGGTGCAACATCTCAGGATTTATCTGAGGATAAACTCCAGTTACCTCTGGGTGAACTAATCACTTGCAAGTTTTCGCACGCTTTTTTACTTGCCACAATGAGGACATACAATGAAGATGAGGATTTTTCATTTGACAGCAATTTTGGTCAATAAGAAGCCAGATTTTAGATGGCCGTGTTCACCTTACGCTGCTCGCACAGCCGCATCTACAAGAAAATGACATGGCTGGTTAAACCCCCATGTTTTTTTGTTTGTTGGCCGCCCCCACTTGTCTATTAGTTACGTCCCTGTGTTGCTGTTTCAGACCTCCATGTTGAAACCATGGTGAAATCCACTGAAGGCTTCAAGCGCCTGTGGCGTTATCGGCCATGCCCAGAGTAGAGCCGCAGTTGAAGCCGTACCTCACCATGAAATCAGGGGGTCGTCGCCAGGGGGTGGAAATGAATAGCAATATGGTTGAAGATTCAACATAAACTAAGATCATGTTGGATTGCATCTGTAATTTGGACATGATTATGGACTATTATTTATTTATATTTTGCATATATACTAAGATCATGTTGGATCTATAATTCAGCCATATCCATAATATTTAGTGATTTGAAAGCAGCAAAACCCCAGACATCCAAAAGGCCCATGGGAATCATGGTGCCAAGATGCCATCCGAACCACCTGAGCTCGACGACTGAGGTCACCAATCGTGGATCAAGCACCAAGGATTCCACCATCGTTCTGATATACCCTCTGGTTATGTCAAACATAGCTATTGAAAATGGCCATTTATAGTGGATTTTCCCATTAAAACTGGTGGATCTTTCCATAGCTATGTTAAATTACCAGAGGGTACATCTGTCTATACCATCTGGTTATGACTAACAGTTCGCCATGGAAAATCACCATGCTATTAACAGGTAAACCATCTATTTCTATGGGCTGTACATCTGTCTATACATCTGTCTATACATCTGTCTCTTGGGTTTATCTGTTTTGATTTGCACCTGTGCTATGATACATTCAGCCCAATCATCAGAGACTCATTCCAGAGGTCCGGGTCTCCTCAGGAGTGGTCAACGGATGTTACCCATATTTTGTGGCAAAGAAAACATCTTGAAAGTGATATTGATGTTGCAATTTCCACCGGACACAATCTAAACGACACTTAAAGATATGATTGGCCAATTAGTTGTTTGTCCAAATATAACAAATACGTCGATTGGATCTTCGCAAAAAAGTCTTTCAGAGTGTCCCCAGATGTGTTTCCAAACGGTGCTATGTGATAATACATGATAAAGCGTTCAGCTGGGCGGCAAGATGAAGGTTCCAAGCACCATCAAGGGCAAACTGTGGGGTCCTGGCGTCCTATCTGTCAACCTTTGAAGGTTCATTACTAAGTATATATGCATATATATAATCATCCTGGAGTAGATAGAATATGGAAATTTGAAAAAACAGCTTCATAACATCACTAAAATGGGAATATCTTTGAAACATGCATACTCTATATCTACTTCAGGATTAATTATACATGTACACTGGCACTACCATGCGGAATAGTTGTGCCTTTTTAATATTGGATTTACCAGCGGAATTTATCGCCAAAAAAACACCAAAAGGGATTGGTTTCATGTACTGATTTAGCAATAAAAGTCTCCTCAAAAAAAGAAAGACCCACTTTCCTCAAACAAACATTGAAAAAGAAACATGTCCTAAACTAATGGGCTGGTCTGGAAATCATGAAACATTATCTTAACGAAATCAAACTGGTCACGGGGCATATACCCCAGTTTTAAGTCCACACCCAAAGATATTGCAAATTGTTGGTTAGTTAAATTCCATATTATATATATATACACATTGCATAATATAGAATATATATATATATGTGTATATATATATACACAAAATGTATATATATATATACATGATATTCCCATCTCCACGTCTCTTTGGTGCTTCTGTCCCTATGAATCCTCCAAAAATATTTGCAGCAATAGTTTTTGGCAAAATCATACCTATCAACTTCATGTCAAACAAAAATATGTGATAAGTAATGATTAGATGTTCCCACATGTCTACCCTCTGGTAATCCAAACATGGCAATCGAAAAAACTCCCATTTATAGTTGATTTTCGCTAGAAACCTCCATGTCTTGAAAAAAAGAATCTCAAATTTCCGCCATTTCGTAGCTGATGGTCTCCCATTGGAATTTTCCATTGTTTTTTCCATATTTTTTTTTCCCACATGTCTAAGTTTCTAATTCGATTTTTCCCACATTTCTAATTTTCGGATGATTTTTTCCACATGTCTAATGATTTTTCCATATTTTGCATGGTTTTTCCCACATTTCCATCGTTTTTTCCCACATTTCCAGCTGATTTTTCCCCCAAAAAACCTCCTCCCCCACAGTCCGACCCCCGACCCGACGTCCCCCCCCCGGTCCGAACTCGTCCGGCGTCTGGAAGCGTCCGCTGCGGGGGCCCGCAATGGCGGCGCCCACCAAGGCTCCGACGCCACCTGGGGAAAGGGTTTGACCATCAACGGGAACTTATTAAGTGGCAAAATGATGGATAAATGATGATAAATGGAATATCAATAGATGATAAATGGAATATCAAAAATGATGGTCTTGCCGTAATATCAGTTAGTTTGCCAGAGGGCAATCTTCAAACTTTTTTTTTTTTAAGTCATAGTCAATAGATGTAAACATGATGGTATGAATATTCCATAATGATCCATCATTTATCCATAATTTTTGCCATTCAATGTAATAGATGTGGCAAAAATGATGGATGATGATAAATGGAATATGAAATGGAATATGTTAAAATGGTATGAACTGATTTGATAAATAGAACATATTGATAAGCTATCAAAAAATAATGGATGAAAAATTGAATATTACAGTTATTGAAATAGATTGAAATGTGGTATGAAATCGTGCGTATTGTATGTTGGTATCCCAATTGGATCAGCGTAAGTAAATTTCACTGTGGCACCAATTCTCCCTGGAGTTTCCAATTCAGCAATATTTACCCTCTGGTAATTTAACATTAGCAATGTTGTTTCAATAGTGAAATCATCTATAAATTATCGCAGTTGTCCACTGCTATGTGAAGTTCCCAGAAGGTATCTTTAGTGTTTTATTGATTTCCGTTATTGGTATGATTCTGATTGTTTGTTTAATCATTGCTACGAATCTTATTGGTAGTGTTATTATTCTTGCGATTCCATATTGTTCTTATGTCCATCATTGTCATTGTCATCGGCATGTCATTTTTGAAAACATCTCATCACTGTGCGACTGTCAGTGGGAAGCATCACCCAAATGTTTTTTTTCCAACCAAAAAATATTTTGAAACCGCGAGCTAGTTATATATCTTATGAGAGAAGTTAGACCCCCACATCAGTTTTGAGATTTGAATCCCTAAAAAAGTTGTAGGCCTTTTGGACAGTATGAAAATTCAGCCCCAATGTTTCTTGGATTTCTATCCGTATGATACCAATCTGAGTAGAACAATTTCCAAAACTGAACTAATTCAACAATATTTCTGAAAAAGTAACCATCATTGTGTAACTATTAAAAATAGTTGACTTTTATTGCATATGAATTTCCCCTATATACATATTTATATATATAATATACACAATCTATTAACAAATCATTTCCCGCGAGGCCAGGTTAGGCCTGTCATGTGCACCACGCCCGAACCGGCGAAGTCCATGAAGCCTCGCGCCGGGATCGGATTGATCATTGGAAATCATGCGGCTCCGAACATATGTCTAGTATTAATTATGGATAACCATGATGTGCGATTTGGGCGTGACCGAAAATTAAAAAAATATCCTGGTTGGTGGTTTTAACAATCTTGAAAAATATGAGTTCGTCAATGGGAAGGATGACATCCCATATATAAAATGGAAAATACAAAATGTTCCAAACCACCAACCAGTATCAGTAATTGATATATGATATCATTTGGGTGCTTTCTTTGGGTGTGATGTCATCATGATTAGTGATACGAATTATGGATAACCATGATACGTTGATGTCAACGTTGACAGTGAAGATCTCCTGATTTCTCCATGGGATGGTAAAATCAGGGCACCAACGAACACACACATTTTTTTAAAAAACCGTCCAGTACAACAAAGGGTCTGATACCAAGCATATGATATTTATCCTAACTCCTCATGGGAAAATGACATAAAATTACATGCCAGTTGCACTGGCACCGTGTCCCAAAATTCTCAGCAAAAGTTCCGTCTCGTGTCTGACTATCTTGTTCTCTTCCTTGAAGCTGTTGCCAATTTTAGAAAACGTTCACAAAACCAACAGAACCTTAGCTGATTGGTCAATACCACGACTTGTGCAATAAAATCACGGACTAAAGCACCCATTCAAGCCGGTTTCCCCCAAAAAATTGATGGCGAATTAATAAGTCTCGATTTGGTGGTCAAAGCCCAGTTTTTTCTCATTTTGTCAAGTGTCCTTCAAAACTCACCAGAGCTCAAAATCTCCATTCTCAGCCAAAATCACAAAATCATGTTTCAATCCCCAGCTAAATCCCCAAATCCCCAGCTCTGTGTCATGACATGTCCTGACTTTCCCAGGATTTTTTCGGCGTTCGATTTCCGGGGCCTACAGAGGTTACGGAGGCCAACCATCCGTAGCCCCAGGTCCAGGCGACGATCACCGGATAGACCCAGGCCTGGATCATCCCAGGACCGGATAGTGAATTAATGGTGGTTAATGGTGATTTTATGGTGATTAATAGTGATTTTATGGTGATTTAATGGTGATTAATATGGGAATATCTATGGTTAATGGTGATTAATAGTGAATTAATGGTGATTTTCATGGTGCTTTTTTCATGGCTAGGATGATGTGAATTTATATGATAGTTACCCTCTGGTTATGACTAACAGTTTGCTAAGCTTGCGAACTGGAAAGATCCACCATGCTATGAACATGGGTAAATCCACTATTTAACGACTGGGCAATTTTCAATAGCTTTTTGTATGTTTACCAGAGGGTATGGATTAGTTTTGGAATAGTTATGGAATAGTTATGGGATATTATGGCATAAAGGATTTTGGGTTAGATAGTTATACTGTCCTATGATAGTTATATTTAAAGAGGATTATATATACATGATATAGATAGTGATGGGGATTGTACATGGGATATTTCATAGGTTCTAGTCTATAACATGGATATAACATGATGTAACATGATATAACTTATATTATCCAAGGATTTTTTTGGGGGATATTACTATAATTGATCATAATTAATCCATATTAAACCCAGATATAACTTATTGTATATTACCCATGTAGATTCCCATAATATATATATATATAT
>Ga0126342_10005891_pt1 | contig 21576 bp, 10 predicted proteins | sample Cyp1metagenome_FD_92528 | JGI IMG/M metagenome (GOLD analysis project Ga0126342, IMG submission 92528) | Coral microbial communities from Lord Howe Island, Old Settlement Bay, Australia - Cyphastrea 1 metagenome | ecosystem: Host-associated > Invertebrates > Cnidaria > Coral ... | reverse complement strand
TGAGAAGGTGTGAAGATGAGAAGGTGGTGAGAGAAGATGTGAAGATGAGAAGGTGTGAAGATGAGAAGATGAGATACAGACCCCCACTATTGGAAGAACCCTGCGCTCAGACGCTCTCGGGAACAAAAACAGTTCAAAAGAATTGGTCATTGTGCCTCTACATTACAAACATTCATCTAACATCCTCTAAGCATCTAAAAAGGTCTGTGTTTTGCCTTAAACAACAAAAACAAAACGTTGTGTGCAATTGAAAATCCCCTAAGCATGGACGTTTAAATGGCAAAATCATCTACAAATGGTGGATTTTCGTGGATTTTCCAGCAAGCCATCTGTGATGTTCATGTCCGCGTGTCAGGTGATGCACCGAGTCATGTGGTGGCTGGTAAGGTGAGAATGACAGAGATGCCTGGGGAGTCGAGGGGTAGAATAACCATGTTTTTTTTGGACCAAAATTAGTCGACACATATGCAAAGTATTGAGAAGGGTAAGTCATTTGTCATTTAATAATATTTTATGTTTTTAAAGAAATTTATTTAGTATTTAGGGCATTGTTTAGCTTGATAACAACGTATTCATGCAAAGAAGGGCAGAATAAGTGCTTCGGGGTCGGAGTTGGAAAATTCAAGACTTCTTGGGTCTGTTTGAGTGGGGGTATACTGCAAACTAGTATCCTAGGCCTGCCGGCTGGGTAAAATTTCTTCCGCCAGCCCAGACTAAAGGAATTATTGTCGCTTCAATAATTGTTGCCGTCTTAGCCAAAAAAAAACGTTTCAATTGTTTGGCGGTATTCTTGCCCGGTCAGCTGCCATTCTTGATATTCTTGTGTTTTGTTCACTTTTTTGACATTCATACACCCTGGAGAACATGGGCAGATATGTAGCATGTCAACGTCCAAATATGCATTGAAAACAACAAAGAAAATTTACGCCGTTTGGTTGGAAATGTACGCCGTTTGGTTGGAAATTTATGCCGTTTCAGTTCGTCACTTTTTTGGTAGAGGTTTTCTAGGTGGACACATGAGTTATGTGTTCTTCATGCGGCGAAAGTCTCCGTCACACCTGTGGAATTGAGAGAATCTCATTCCTCTAAAAACATCACAATTTGCTGGAACCATCCAAAATCCAAAAACTTACGTCTCATATGTCTCATCAAAAAAAACTCCGTTTGAGGGTTGGCCCCTCCAAAAGTTAATTTTTCACCAAACATATAAATAATTATTGCTGCTTCGGTTGTTCTTAAGGAATATGTTGATAAACCACTGGATTTTCGGGTTCCCTATATTTAGACAAAACCCAGATGACGATGACAAGTAGTTTGCGGATGGTCAAACTGGCTATCAAAAAACCAGACATGGGTATACCTATGTGGTAATATTTCAGACAAGAGTATATAATATCTATGGTAAACATGTGTAGAACATTTATGGTCTCTTATGGTTGCTCGCAAACAGATAGACGCTCAATTTGACAGTATTTTCCTTTTCTGGTATATATCTTGTCGGGGGTGGCTATAACACATTCATGATTAACATGTGTAGAATAACCGCACTTCTGAGTACAGTAGCCTTTGGTACTCAAACATGGCTAAGTGGAGGATCCCTAAATTCCTATCGAAAAGGCTGGTGTGTGACATTTCTGGAGGGCAAGTATCGACAAGTGTTTTATACATGATGCGACGAGTTAGTTCAGTCGGATGTTTGTTCCAGGACGGTTGGGAACGGTTTTCGAAACGCAAACTGTAGCTGTGAAGATGACACATATATGATTACACTCCTATGAGCCAACATAGATGTGGAAACCTCAGTTTTTGATCGTTTTGGTAGATCATGTTCCGAAAGAAAAAACAACAACACCATGGGTTTTTCCACATCTACTGTATCATCATCTATCTTAGTTTACATTAAAAAAATACCCCAGGGTCTCCACATGAGATGATGATCCCGTGTCACTTTCACCTGCTGTGCATCTCAGAGATAGGTGACATATGAGAAACCATACCATGTCTGATCCAAAATAGCCGACAGATTTATATTGTTTCTTGTTGACAACTGTATTGGTCAAGACATTGTTTCTGTGTTTGTTTGTTTGTCTGTCTGTCTGTCTGTCTGTTTGTTTGTTTGTTTGTTTGTTTGCTTTCAAGATAAGTAGATGCTGTACTTCACAGGGATTCCACTTCACAGGGATTCCACTTGGATACTTTACTGGAATATATAGAGATTCAACAAGTTCTACATGGCACTTGGAACACTTCAGCTTAACGATTCATCAATTTTACCAATTCTGCCGGATGAATAGTTAAAACCCCTGTTGCTTGATGATTAGTTCAAAGTCTTGGCTCAGTTCCTTCCAGGGGTAGACTTATTCGGACTAATAGCTGAGCTGTTCATCCTTGCCATGGAAGTTGATTTGGAACCCCGGCTGGCTTCAGTTCCACCAGGGACAATTGTGGATGTGGTTCTCCGACCTATGTGGATTGGTCCCAATAGTAGTTTGGCTTCAACAAGCATTCATGGAACCTCTGTTTTGCTGGATGTGGTGTTACCCAATACACCTTCTGCAACGGTTTTCCAGGGACGTGTGGAGTTTCGAGGGAACAGAGTATGGATTTGCAAGATGCCATCAACGGTCGTCATGGGCCACAGTGCAATCAGGGAGAGGGACTTCCAATACATGCGTGAAACATGTGCAGGGTTGGGGGCAGTTTCTACTGGTTTTGCCAAATGTGGAGTAGTAACATCAGTGTACAACGATGTGAACAAACCTTTTACAGACTGGATGAAAAGGAATGGGAAACGTGCCATTTTGGGGGACATCAACGACATCAAGGTGGTGCAATCCATGGGACAGGCTCCAGGCATGTTTTTGTCGGCAGGCATATCATGCCAGCCTTTTTCGTTGCTTGGCGATGGCAGACAACAACACGATGAGAGGTCCAAATCCTTTACAGGCACACTGAAAGCAGGACACCTTTTGCAAGCTCAGGTGATACTGTTAGAATGCACACCGGCGGCAATGACGTCAGAATGGATCCAAGCCAACCTTGCCTCATTTGCCAACCAAACCAAGTTTAAAGTGCATCAGAAGATACTGGATTTGCATACCTATTGGGTTTCAAAGAGAACACGATGGTGGTGTACCATTTCCAATCCAGCACTTCAGGTTCAGGAAATCCCAGACATTCCTCCGATGATTTTCAATCCAACATGCCTCCATTTGTTTCCCAAGATGATGGACATTACCGACCAAGATTTACAGGAGATTGAACTGTCCATGCATGAACTGCGAATGTTTCATGGGTACCCCTTTTTGGAAAAACATTTGGTTGATGTCATGAAGACCCTCCCAACAGCGACTCACTCATGGGGCTCTCAAGTTGTCGCCTGCAGCTGTGGATGCCGTGGAGCAGGATTTACCACACAACGTTTGGAAGAAAAAGGTTTGTATGGACAACTGCTTCCAATTGGTGGAGAGGTAACACATGGAGGTCAGCAGTTTCGAAGGTGCCGACATCTCCATGCACAGGAAATCGCACTTGCAAATGGTTTGAACCCTTTTCATGTTGGAAACCATAAAGGGTCTTGCAGACTGGAAGTGGCAGGTGTAGGACAGATGGCCTCTCCGTTTCAAGGGGCATGGGTGCTATCCAATGTGCTTCAAAACATTCACCAACATGCTTTTCCTTTGAAGAACTTTCGGGCCCCAATGGACATCATGCAAACCATGGCCATGGAGTTGTTGTGGGCACGTGACAAGCTCTTGGGGATCTCCAAACACACCCCATCCAATGAGATCTTTGCTAAAGCCATTCAGCAATGGGGACAAGTGCCAGCTCTGCCAGCCCAGGTGCCAGCAGACCACATCAAACGAGACCAAGAAGTTGACAAGACTCATGCAACACAAACCAAGAGTTGCAGTGCCGCACATTCGATGTCCGAGGCAGGGGTAGGCAGAAATTTCACCAGTGATCCCACAAGCCATGCACTGACCCAAATGACTGCATCCGACAAGCATTCGTTCCAGCAGGCAGGGACCGCAGCCTTTTGTGCAACCGAGGCAGGGGTAGGTGTTCAGTCCAATGCCAAGCATGATCAGATTGAACCGGAACCAACAGCATCCGAGGCAGGGTGGATCAGCAAGTTGAAGACCAAGCCTGGTTTGACTAACAGCGTCAGTGCCAATCAGATGCAACCGAGTCACCTTGATGCCGCAGCCATTTGTCCGCCTGAGTGTGAACCAAGGGGTCAAGCCGATCATGCAAGCACCCGTGCCAAATGCCCGACCAGTGGGCAGCCGTCCAAAGCAGCCGACATCACACGACCTGTGCACCCGATGAATACCAGTGTCGAAGCAGCCTTTTGTGCATCCGAGGCAGGTCAGGTTGATCAAGCGTTGTGCAACGGCCTTTTCCCACTTAAGTCTGATGTCGTGTCTCAGGCGGGGTTAATGGTAGGATCTCAAAGTGAAATGTCTCCATTGTTTGTCCAATCAATAGGTGGGGACAGTAGGTCAGATCAGGCAGGGCCCGCAGCTGTTTGTGAACCCAATTCATCCAGTCCAAACTGTCTCACGAACATGCATGTGCCTCACACCACACATGAACTCGGACAGGAAACACACGGTAAGCCAGAAGGTCGTGCCTTGCCGAATGCACATGGCCCCCCAAGCGCACATGGCCATAGATCCCTGCCCACCCTCTTTCATGCCACGCCTCTTCCACGTTTAGGGTGTGGAGGCCCCTCCCATGATCAGCGAACAAACCCCAGTGAAAAGCCAAAAGATGTTGGAGGTAGCACAACTTGCACTAGCAACCAAGTTTGCCAGGTAGGCCCAACTGCCAATGCAATGGTAGGAATTGCAGCCCCAGCATGTGGACATCGAGATGAACTGACCCGTCCAAACACAGCCTTGCCAAGCCAACCGTTGCCTCTTCCACGACCAGGGTGTGGAGGCATGCCGTTGAACGAGATCATCCCAGCACCAGCCAGGTTTGCACATGACACTCAACGCGATGACAGGGCTCCTGGAACGACGTTGACATGGAAAGCCAATGATGCCGCAATCCAGGTGATTCATCCATGTTTGCCACCTGCCAACAGGCATACCAAAGACTGTGCAGCCGCCTTGCAGATGCCGAGAGCAACACCAGAGTATCCAGACGGCCATGATGAAAGATCGACTGATGTACCTGGAGATAGGTTGAATGGCCCCTTGAGTTGCATGTCCCCGCCCACCCTCTTTCATGCCAAGCCTCTTCCACGTTTAGGGTGTGGAGGCCCCTCCCAGTACAATGAAAGTTGCTCCCCATTGGAGTTTGGCCACATTGAGCCCAAGGTGCCCAGTCATGCAGAACCAATTGACCGAAGTCAGCAATCATATGCCCGCAGTGCCACTCAGGTGAATGCCCATGACGGCGCCATCCATGAAGACCCAATCGAAGACTGCCAGCCCGATCCATGGCTCTTGGCTTTGCAACAAAGAAGTAAGAATGCAATGCACTTGACACATGACAACGAAGAATCACCAGTGCATGGAGAATGGGTACCCTCCTTCCACGTTTAGGGTGTGGGGTAGGGGTACACAATGAAATGTTCTCCCATGATGAAAAGGATAAAAGGTGGCGGCAAACAGAAAGTCATTTGAGATCTCTCTCCACTCCAAGCCACGTCCACCCAACATCAGGCGGCTTTTGTGCCTTTGCCACCTGTACAAGTTCTGCTGAAAACACTGAGGTCAAAGTCAGCGAGCCGTGCCATGCAATAGCCGAAGCTGAGGCAGAAGTGAACGAGTATCCTTGCGTAGTTTCACAGGTACACAAACGCACCTTGGACAATGCAGGAGTCGCACAGGCCAAGTATAGAAAGCTTGAAGAACAGAACCATGAAGACAGCACCAAAGCACCATCCGAGTCATCAAGCACCAAACAAAGCCTTGAAGCCATGCAATCCAACATCAGCCCGTATGAGACACCATCACAAGAAGAGCTTGATCTTGCCATCCTGAGTCACCTTGAGCAGCTCGAAGCTAGTGAGCCTGGTCCAACCCAGCTAGATCCAAAAGATCATTGCAAGGTAGCCGAGCCAGAGTTCCAAGCCAGTCAACATGATGGTGAGCGTGAAAATGTGGCTAGTGCCCTCCCAGAGTTTTATGTGAATGTGGTACTGCCAGGCCAGACCATCTATCAACATGCCACGGAACCAAAGAGCACAGCAGCATGCCTTGCAATCGCCACCAGCAAGCTGGGACTGATCCAGCAGCCAATCAGGGTAAGCACAGCCATGGGTACACAGGTTAGCCAACACCAAGTGCTCAAGCAAAACCATTTCCTTCTGTTGGAGGAGAATCACCAGGTGACGCAGTTTTCCTGTCCAAAGAGCAGCCAGCAAATGCACTTGCCGCAAGTTGCAGGGATGAGCAGAGAAGTTGCACTGTGGCAACAAAAGGGTTGGGTGGCCGTAGATGAAATGAAATACTACATGCACATGCTGGAAAGCTACCATCCAAGCTCCACGTTTGGAGTGGTTGAACTCCCGAACAATCCCGACCGTGATGCCATGGTAGTATCTACTATCATCAAAGCCCTCACCAGAGCACACCTTGACCTTAACAGTCAAGTCAAGGCCATTGCCTTCCTGAGTGACAACCATTGGATCCCTTGCTTTGTCGAGGCCAAAGGAGATGAGGCCCATGTACACCTCCCACCGGAAGAACAAGATTGGGTGGTTGAAGCTTTTGCCAAAGTGGTTGAAGAACATGAGGTCAGGTTTCATACCAGCAAAGTCCCACACGCCTTTCCTGCTGACTGTGGTTTTCAAGCTGTGGGGTGGCTCTTGGCCAAACTGATGGGTGATGACACAACCCAACCGTTCACTGTTCGGCAAGCATGCCAGTGGAGAAGCCTGTGCCATCAAAACATGGTGCACACAGGCAAAGCTTTCGACACTGTCAAACACCTAGCGATGGGAGGAGCCCTCCATGCTAAAGAGCAGCTGCAGCAGCTGGTAGTGGCACATGGAGTGAACCCAGGTAGGGGAGCAGAATGTTCTGAACAATTGATCAAAGCCCTAGGCATCAAGCAAGTTCAACAGATACTCCTGTCGCCGAAACCATGGATGGACCTCAAAGCCAAGGCAAGCCTGCATCAGCCACCAATCCGAGTGGTTACCGCCGAGGAGTTGCATGAAGCCGTCCAAGCACGTCTCAAAGACCCAAAGCAGGTTGGAAAGAAACAAAACAAGATCAAAAGCCAAAAGGCAACCAAGACCATGCAGCTAAAAGCTGATCAGCTCGCAATTCCAATGGCGGTATTCCGACAGGAAGATGGACAAGAGATCGGCCAGATCCAAGCCAATCAGATTGGCCCAAATGCCATGGGGGTGGTCCTGGTGAACATCCATGAGGCCCTCCCGTATTTCCAGTAATCAACTCCAGTAAGCCAACAAGGCATTGCTCTGCTGATTCTTGACCATGACGATGCAAGACTCCCACCCAGTTGCCAAGTCACCAAGGTACCCGCCAAGTGCTTAGCCACCAATGAGCCCATGATCGTAAGCATTGCAGTCCTGCAAATCGGAGCACAGAAAGTTGTCCGAAACTTGCCAACCAACTGCCTGGAAGTCCCGGAAGTTTCTCACCAGGTCATTCGAGTTCAGATCTACAAAGACCAGTGCAAAGCCAAATGGGAAGAGCTCATCCAAAAGCCAGTCAAACATCTCCTGAACATGTCTCCATTCACAGAAGTAGCCTCGAGTGCCATCTTAGATGTATGGGATCGCCAATACATGACCGCCAGAATGATGAAGGTGCCAGTCCAAGAAGCACAACTGTTCATGGTCAACCTCAGGGTAGAATCGGAAGCAGTTGAAACGATCCTGAAGGCCAATGGTGAAGATGGAAGATTTTATGAACTCAGGCGACATGATGGAAGACAACCTGATGAGACTCAACAAGTTGTCTGGCTCCCAGGAAAAACCTTTGCTGAAGCACAAGTTATCCAACGAGCGTCCAAGATCGAAACAGCATTGGTAAGACAAGGTGACAGGTATGGCTTGCGTACTGACCACAACAAAGCGGAAGAGTTGCACAAGCTGCATAGGCCAGACTTGGTCTACATCCCTGGAGCCGACCTGAAAAAGTACAAAGTGGGCCCAATGCCCTTTGGCACCACCAAACAAAGCCTGGTCCATGTCTTTCAGAAGTGGGACTGGTGCGCAAGGCCGGTTGGGCCCATAGGCCAAACCGGTGATCGCTCTGGTATCATGTGGAATGTGCAAGCTGCCACAGACCCAACTCATTGGGTGTTCCAAATGGCCCATGGAGACGTGCTGGTGTCACCGGAGGAAAAAGTGACCACACCAATCCATGCTAAGCCAACCATTCTGGCTTCAAGCAAAACCATCCACAGCCTGCAGTCCAAAAGCAAGGACAACGCGAAAGAGGATCCATGGTTGCATGATGACCCATGGAAGCAACCAACTGGAGCTGCCACCAGGGAGATCCCCGTTGGCCAAATTGCCTCAATCCAAGCCAATGTTGAGAAAGCCGTCCTTGCCAAGATGAAAACCGTAGGTGCAGATGATGACATGAATGGCTCACAAGACCATCGAATCGAAGCCCTGGAGCAAAGACTGGAACGACTGAGCACTCAGGTTAGCCACCAGCAGCAAGAGCAACTGCAACACAACCAACAGGTGCAGTCACAGATGATGAACCTGGACCACAAGATCGATCAACAGCAGAATGCCTTCCAAGCAGTCTTAGACACCAAATTGGAACAGCAAATGGCGCGCATAGAGCAGCTTTTTTCCAAACGCCCACGCATGGGCGAGTGACTAGCCGTGAGAACCAGATGGGGGGCATACCAGCCGCTGTTGTGGCTGATATGCATTTTTACATGCGTGTGTCGCATAGGGGAAGCGGCCAATCCTGGCCCTGCTACAAGCGGTGAGCTTAACATCGGTTGTATAAATCCAACAGGCCTTTTGGGCCGGGGGCAGTTGATCGCTGACTTGCCGAAGGCCCAGGGCACAACGCTCTGGGCAATTTCTGAGTCTCATTTGACAGCTCCAGGCCGTGCCAAGTTCCACAAGGAACTAATTCATCACAAAACGGGGTATCATTTGCAAACAGGGGCTAACACGCCCACCAGATCCAATACCGTAACAGCCATTGCTGGCAAACATCGAGGGGTAGCATTCTTGAGTACGTGTCCTTCCAGAGCCATGACCTCAACATGGCCAAAAGAAAGCTGGGATGAAGCGAGATTTCATATGTCCTGTTTCCAAGTTCAACAACGGTGGGTGCAAGGGGGTGTCGTTTATGGCCATGCCGCCCAAGCTGAGACCCTTGCCACCAAAGCAAAAACCGATAAAATTTGCCAACATGTCACCACCAGACTTTTGCAGCATAGCCACGGACTTAGATTCATTGCCGGGGACTTCAACCAACCAGATGGCGCCTTGCCAAGCATGCAGCAGTGGAAAGAAGCAGGGTGGGTAAATGCCCAACAATGGGCCTTGGAAAGGCTCAACAAACCAATCGAAGTGACTTGCAAGAACAAGACCACCAAGGATCATGTTTACCTGTCTCCAGAGCTTGCCATGTATCTGAAAGATGTGGAAGTTCAACACCATTGGTTTCCCGATCATGCCGTGCTCATCGTCAAGTTCCACCCACTTGGGAGACCCCCAATGATCCCCATATGGAGGCAACCGAAACCAATGCCATGGGATGACAACCCTGCTGAAGCTTTGACCCAAAAGTATACTTCAGCAGAGCCAAAACCAGATGCCTCAGCGGAATTTGTCCGCATATGCACGTCAGTTGAAACCGCAGCAGCCATGGTCCTCCAGGACAAAGGGAGGTGCATTCCACCCCAAAGCATGGGCCGGGCCCAAACTACTGAGGTGCGATGGAAACAGGAGTACAGTGCTCCGCCCAGAGCGCCCCGCCATGGGGAATACCAACCAGGTTTTCACGGCCTTAATGTGCAACATGCAAGATGGCTCCGTCAATACCGTAGGCTGCTCAACATGACCAGGATCACTGAACCTGCCACTGACAAAGCTAGGACACATCGTGCCAACCTGTGGAATAGCATCGTCCTGGCGACAGGTTTTTCCCCATCATTCCAACTATGGTGGTTCCAAGCCTATGGCCAATGGTTGAACCCTGCAGTAGCACCACCCACCGATGTAGTCATCCAAATGTGTGGAAGCTTCCATGAGCACCTGCAAGCCTTCGAAAAAGCCTTAAATCAACACCGAATGAACACAGCCAAACAAAGGAGGATGGATGACCCGATGGTGATCTTCAAAGACCTCAAACAGCCTGCAGCACAGCCAGTGCAAATGCTTCTCAATAAGCCAGCAGCCACCGTCACGGCCGTGGATCAGCCAGACCAAGCCGTTGAAGTAGCACCTAACCAAAAATGGGATGCCACTATCCCACTGCAGCTGCCTAATGGTTCCTCACATGTCATTCATGCAGAGCCAGATAAACTGTGGGTAGACCAGCTTCATGACGTCGAGGTCGGGGACAAGATCTACCAAGACCAGTACGTTGGGGAACTCACAGAACTTTTCCGGCAATTCGGCCAAGAGTGGACAAAAAGGTGGGACCGCCACCTTGAAGTTGATGCCCGTAAATGGGACCCGGTAATTGCCTTTGCCGAGCAAGTACTCCCTAGGCCTAGCCCAATGGAATATAAACCGCTGACCGTTTCAGACTGGGACAATGCCCTACGTAAAAAATCCAAGAAAGCGGCTACTGGCCCTGATGGCCTTAGCAGAGCTGACATGTTGCATTGGCCCATCCCAGCCAAACAAGCTTTGGTTGACTTGTTCAACCGAATTGAGCAAGGGTTGCCCTGGCCGCAGCAAATGGTCACAGGTTTTGTAGTTGCACTGGAAAAAACCCCAGGGGCTGAGACTGTAAACCAGTACAGGCCAATTACAGTTTTTAGTCTGTGCTACCGTACGTGGAGTTCCATATGAGCCCGACAGGTTTTGCAACACCTTCAGCCATTGGCACCTTCCACCTGCACAGGCAATTTGCCTGGGAAACATGCAGCACATGTGTGGTATGGCATCATGCAGGAGATAGAACTGGCCCAGTTGAACAAAGGTAGCTTGTCAGGATGGGTTGTTGACCTGGTGAAAGCTTTCAACATGTTGCCCCGGACCCCCATCCTTCACTTCACGTACATACTACAAGTGGCGCCACAAATCATGTTAGCATGGGGTAGTGCCCTCACCACCATGGAGAGGCGCTTCAAGCTGCATAACTGTGTTGGACCAAGCTTGCGGTCGAGCACGGGTTTTCCGGAGGGATGCGCGTTGTCAGTCACAGCAATGTTGGCTCATAACCTGGTAGCTCACCTCTTCCTCAGGCTCCGTCATCCCAGTGTGACGTTGTGGAGTTATGTAGATAATATAGAGTCAACAGCGCCAGATGCCCATGCAGCCGTCCAAGCATTGGAAACCTTTCATAGCTTCAGTGACGTGATGGATGTTGCCATTGACAAGGAAAAGTCCTACAGTTGGTCAGTTGATGCCTCTCAGAGAAAAACCTTGCGTGACCAGCACCAGGTAACCAAACTCAGTGCCAGAGACCTTGGAGGGCATGCGCAATACAGTAAAGTTGTTACTAACAGCACTGTAACCAACAGGTTTGAAGAGATCAAACCACTTTGGGGTAGGCTTGCCAGGTCCCTTGCACCGTATGCCCAAAAGGTTAGAGCCTTGGTAGCAAAGGCATGGCCCTCATGCCTTCATGGCGTAGCCTCCGTGCACATGGCAGATGACCACTTCGACAAGCTCCGTACTGGAGCCCTCCAAGGCCTGGGGGAGCACAGCAGTGGCACATCTCCAGCCATACACCTTAGCTTGATAGAAGGACCATTGGCCGACCCGCAGTTCCAAGCCTTGTGGCAAACAGTGCAGATGTACAGGGAACACAACCAAACAGATGACTGTACATCTTTCTGCATGAAAGAGCTCCACTATACCAGGAAAACCTATGTGCCGAGGCCAGGCCCAATGTCCGTTCTCCTGAACAGACTGCACCAGGTTGCGTGGTCATGGACTCAGGGAACCGAATTCCTAGACCACGCCATGCAAGTTATTGACTTGCGCAACTGTCCAGTCCAAGAGCTTAAAGGTAGACTCACCGAAGCATGGCAAATGCGCATCCAAGGCATTGCGTCTAGTCGGAAAACTTTCCAAGGAATGCAATGGATGAATGTACCACTTACCATGGCAGGAACACGTCACCTCCCAGCAGAGGACAAAGCTCTGCTGCGGGTATGTTTAAATGGTACCTTCTTCACAGCAGACAGAAAGAAACACCAGAAGGGGCAAGGAGATACGTCATGTAAACATTGCGGCCTCCCTGACTCCCAAGTTCACAGACACTGGCTGTGTGCAGCCTTTACCTCATGCCGGACTGTGTCCGAAACACAGGCCACTGAAGTGGCACAGATGATGCCGTGCATTTCAGCACACGGATGGATGCCTGAGCCACCCAGTTTGCAGCCTTTCAGACGAGAGTTAGCAAAGATCCCGGATGAAACCAAAAGCTTCCTTGTGCCACCTGCAACCACGGATGTTGTGTACGCCTTCACTGACGGCAGTTGCCTCGCCCCGACATGTGCCCTCAGCAAGCTTGCGACCTGGGGAGTGGTGATAGCAATGCCTGACATGGCCACCTTCTGGCCCCTTGCGTCAGGAGTGGTCAAGGGGCGGGTCCAGACCGCCCTGAGAGGAGAGATCACTGCAGCAACAAGTGCGTGTTGGTATGCAGTGCAGGTAGGTAAGCCAATCATACTTTGGACTGACAATGACTTGGTTTTCACAAGAATTGCAAAGATTCCAGCAGAGACAGGCCTTTTTCAAGCCCAACCAAAAAGACGCCGATCTGTGGTCAGCCTTGCATGCAGTGGTTCGCCGTTTAGGACCCAACTTGTTAGGCATCAAGAAAATTTGCAGCCACCAGGACGTTGCCAGTGCCGAAAATGAGTATGAGGAATGGGCCTGCCGAGGTAATGCAGCTGCTGACCATGTAGCAGAGAAAGACATCCATAGTTTCCCAGTAATGTTGAAAACGTGGCTACAACTCCAACAAGACATTTCACACATACATATCCTTCGAAACCATGTGCACAAAACACTCATTCAGGTAGGGCGACAAGCTGTCCGTGCACCTACTGCCACCACCGTTGACAAACAACATGTTGAGCGCATCACCCAAGAAGAAGTTGCCGAAGCCAATCTCGCCATTCCGAAAGTTGAAGATCTCCCAGCTAAATATAGTTTTCCACATGCTGCCGAGTTGTTGAACTGGATCGCCCAGCTCACTGACCCTTCCGAACCAGTCAAATGCATTTCATGGTTTCAGATGAATATTTTGTATGAACACCAGACTGGACACACTGGTGTGCGACATGTGACAAAGCGTAAGGTTTGGGTCGATGGCATGCATGACACTAAGGCCGTGGACTTCGTCAGAAGAACAAAATATCTGTCATCTTGGATTCAAGGAGTGTGGAGCCATTTTGGCCGTCCACTCAAGCTGCTTCACCTAAGACCACATAGCTGTGTGGTACAGTTTTGGACGCAATGCATAGCACTGAAACTGCGCAGCGGCTTGGTTCAAATGGCAGACGACATACTTCAAGAAGCTCAGGGCAAAGTCAACAGTGTTCGATCACTCAGGAATTTGTGAGGTACCTTTTGATGTGAGCCGGAGGTGAAACCTCGACGACTCCGCAACGCTGAGTCGCTGAGACAATCAGAAAAGGTGAGAAAAGGTGATGATTAGTTCAGGGATTCTACGAACCAATAATGCCAAATAATATGTAAGGGACTATGAGAATCCATGAACTGGCAATCCCGTTCTCAACCAACCAGTATTTATACAATTTTATACATATATATATATTTATTTATTTTGACGACACAGGCTTTAGCAGCCATAAACCTGCCATGAAAAATCATTTGGGGATGGGTTTTACCATGGGTTTACCATGGGTAAAAATCACATCCCCAATGACATCAATGGCATTTTTTTGTTAGTACAGCAGTAATGAACCATCCATATGGATTGTCAATTTGGGGATGTTGGATCCTATTGTCCTTTACTAACGTAGCAATGGACATATCCTCTAGGTAATTTAACGTAGCAATGGACAATCTTCTATAAATGCAGCTTGAAGTGGGAACACCACCAATCAATTGGTGATTTTCCGCCAGGTTTGATTGCCAGAGGGTAAACACTCATAATTTTCTGGTCTCCTTTGGGGCAGGTCATTTGTTCATTCAAAACCTGATATTACAATATTTATTACATTTTATTACCATCTTGGGGAGACTCATTATATATTACCATATTTATTATATACCATTCCTATATAATAAAAAATTGCCATGAATGGTATATCATAAATGTGGTTTCATATTATACCATTATATGTTACAAACGATTTTAAGGCACCTATATAAATGCTACCGGGCTTTTGACCCACAGGCGCCCGTGCCTTTGTACTTCGATCGACATTTGACGAGGTCAGGGCCATCATGGGGTGTCAGATGGGGAACAATCCCTGAGAAATGGATGTTTTCATGGGTTTTCATGGGATTTTAATATATACAATATATCTGGGTGAATTATAAGGACCTCACTGTTCTCCCTCACTGGAATCATGGATAATAGGGGGAATCATCCCAAAATGGCCTTATTTCAGGTGTGTGAATTATTATAATTTGCCCAGAATATATCAGCTGGTTCATAATCACGCAAAAGGGTTGTTAAACTCAACAGGAAAAACCCTGGAAAATGGATGAACATGGCCCATGTAAAGATGACTTATGATGATTTACGTATGGGTAAACGTTTACATTGACGTGGAAGCCATTGCCCATGTCGTTCGATGATTTATGATGATTTGCCGAGCTATAAAGGGTTGATTTTCCACAGCTGTGTTAAAGTACCAGAGGGTGTAGCCCGAAATAATACCCTCTGGTACAAAAAACTTTGGAAAATCACAATTTTTATGGGTAAATCAACTATAAGTGGCAATTTTCAATAGCTATGTAAACGTTTGCCAGAGGGTAGCAGTTCCAACTGGAAACATGAGGATCAACCGTCGGATCAGAACCCGTTTGGTACTTTCCCAGGTTCAGATTCCATGGAAGTAGGATCATGACTGCGGATAAGGCTGCATTAGGGCAAGGTTCAGAACATTCTACCCTGCATGGGTGGGATGGCAACTGCACGTCAATGGCTCAAAAGATCAGTGTGCGGAGCACTCTTCTTGACCTCTAAACTATGCTCCATCTAGAGTAGTTGAAGCCTCTCCAAATGTCACAGAAGATACGCATGACAAAATTGAAGGTTACATGAGTTTCTTCACATGAATAGTATCGTATAGTAGTATATGTGCAATTGAAGTCTATATGTTCTTATTGTTGGAGAGAAACCACATGTGTCTATGTCATTCTATGTCTATATATATATTTACATACATATATATATATATATATATATATAATATGATATATGATATATGATATATCATATATCATATATCATATATCATATATGAATAATACAGGTATATAATATACATGCATTGTATTGCATTGCATTGCATTACATAACATACCTATTCTCATACTTTATGTTGTTGTATATGATAATATGTTGTTATTTTGATGTGGGTTGGTTTGGGATGATAGGATAGGGTTCGGGGTACCCCAAAATCCCCAAATCCCATATGGTTTGTCAGGATTTCTCATCAGCATCGCTATTTTGAGGATATCCCATTTCTCAGCAAACCCATATGCCAACGGCTACACTTTTTTCCGAGTCTGAGAATGAGTTCAGGGGAAACATTGCAGGAAACCCTCATATTTGGTAGGAAGCAAACAAGTTTCTCTGTAGATGCTCCTTTCAAACAAACCATGTTGCTATATAGAGGTCTGTTTTTAAACATTGATTGCCGCTAAAGAATCATTTAGTATTGCTGAACTCCCCATGTTTGTTGCTTAAATACCAGAATATTCTCCAATTTGCAGACCTGCAGGCCCCTCTTTGCATCGGAGTGTTACACTCATCCCCAGGCCCCAAGATGCCACCGTGTTGCCAGGGAGCAAGGCTAGAGCCAACCATGGTTGGATTCTCTGGGAATTCAGTGCTGGAAAATTCCATACAAATTGGTTCGATGATTTTCCCCTTCAAAATTCAAGAAATATAGGACATTAATATGATTTACAATGCAATGCTTGATTACCAGAGAGTACTAGAAATAGATGGAAATAATGGTAATTTGACAAGGGCGCATGCTCCACTCCCAATTCGGAGAGATGGGACCAGGCAATCTCGGTGTTGTTTCGTCAGTGTGTCCCAAAAATTGCGATACTCCGCACTGAAGCTCCGGCGTGTCTCCATCACCAGGGTCACCAGGGTCACCAGAGTGCTGAGTTTGCAAATTCTTTGACCAAGCTTGCAGCGTTTGGCTGTTCTCGCTTCATGCAATGTTTTTTGGGCTGTTGCTTGATACGTGGCGATTATTTCCCCCAAAATCCCTGGATTTTGACCCAAGCGAACGATGATTGGAACAGTTTGGAACGGATCTCATTGGATGTGAACATTGATGATCTGATGTTTGATATCCTTTGACGTATGTTGCATTTGCAAATATTTGGTACTGAGGAGCAATCAATATATTCATGAAGTAAGAAAGGTTCGTATCCCCAGGCCATGTTTTCCAGTATTTCGACATCATGTTATCCGGTATATTCCAGTTATCGCTTTTTTGACATCTCATTTTTCTCAACAAATCAAGTGACGCTATGGAATCCCAGGCGGGGAAGCGATGGATGGCGACGGGACACGGGGCTTGATGGTTCTTGGGGATGACAGGCTGAATCTGGTATGCTGCCATACATATTCCGTCATTGTATGTATTTCATGTGTAGTGTAGATATAATGATACAGTAAAAAAACATATATGCTATGAACACAAGAGCTTGAACAAAGCATGCTGCATCTTGGATATGTCACACTTGCTGTTTTGGAGGGCCGACAGGACATTTTGCTTCGCTCTCCCGTGTTAGCTGACACCAGGTTGAGATGTTGACAGGCCGGCTGCGGTGACTGAGGGGTTGACTGCGGCTGGTGAGTTGTTTGGGGTGGGGGTATTCGCTGCAGGGTCCCAGGGTATGGGTATGACCGTGCAACTCACAGATTCAGTTTTTTTTGTTGAAGCCACTATCACTATCCTAAATTGTATATATATACATACCATTATATATCATACACATACGTGCATTGTATCTATGTATATATAATTATATATATATAGACGTGCCGGTGCCTGCAGTGCCTACCCTAGCAACAGTTGAAATATACCAAGCATATCAAGTATACTAGCACTAGAATGAGGGAATAATAACATATACCCTCTGGTTATTTAACATAGCCATGGAAAATGGCCCATAGAAATAGATGGTTTACCTATTAATAGCATGGTGATTTTCCATGGCGAACTGTTAGTCATAACCAGATGGTAACAACCTTGATCTATGTTGGTTGATCCACAACCACCGTTTCGGCAGGCATCGCCTGGTCGTTGTTTCATCGCTTCTGGCTGCCCGCTTTACTGGTTTGGGGTCGACGCCCCCAGCGTGGCGTGGGGCTTTCTCTGCTGAGAAACCAGAGATGGGTGCCGTTACTAACAGTTGGATGGTGGAACCAGGAGAAAACATACTGATCTGGTTGATGGTGGTTAGTGATGGTTAATGATGGTTAATGATGGTTAATAATGATTAATAATCACTGGTTGATGGTGACTGGAACATGAATGTTAGTTTTCCAGTTGGTAATGTCACAATCCCAACTGTTACTCACTCCATCATTTTTTGGGGTAGGGCTCAACCACCAACCAGCGATACTTGAAAAAAATGACAAAAGTGGGATTGAAGTACTTCAATCCCTGGCTTCGGAGCTTTTTTTGGGTGGATTCGGCAATTTTTTCACACGTTCCAGGTTCTATGAAATTGGTGCAGACCATTGGACGCATTTGTCTTGCATGATGATTTTTATGGTGAGATACCATACATTATATGTTGTGTCCATTATGTTGTGTCCCCACGTCCCTTCATACATGTCTACATTGGTTTTGCAAAGTCTCATGACGAAAAGTAGTTGGTCGCCATCAAAATCTAATTTGCACGAACGCACGCATAGTAAATCAACAGAGATTGGCCCTAAAGATGAAATGCATCTGGATGATTCTCCCATGGTTGTATACTAAAAAGGCCCCATTTTTGGTGGTTCCCGTATCACCCCAAGTCACCACGGTGAAGGATCCCCTAGCAGCCTAGCAGGTCAACGGGTATAATGGGTCACATAGCTGAAAATCATTGAAAATCTTCATGTCCTTAGTTCACAACCATTGGATTTATATATATATATATTTATTATCCTTTATGGCTGTTTATTCTTTGTCTTCCACCAATCCACCCCAAAAATCGCCTATTGAGTTCTGAGTCAGTACCCCCACAAAACTCCAACATCCAGGAGCACTCCACCTCTCCATCCAAAATTTGAGATACAAAAGGCCCAGTCATAGGTGGGATTCTTGTCCAACATTTGTCCATTCATAGACCCAATGATAATTCAAATTTGTAGGGATTGGAGGGATTTGTTGTGCAGAGTCGGAGCAATAATTTGAAATGTACCGAAGGAAATGATTTCGAACTCACATATATGGTTCTGTCTGAAAATGGGGTATACCGGGTATACAGGTATACCCTGGATCAAAGACATTTGATGCGGAACATTTTCATGAACATGAGGACATGAATTTTTGGGGTACCTTATTGACAAACCCATATTATTATTACTATTATTATCATATTGTTGGCTATAAATCCCATACAATCCCATGATATAGCCATGACATACCCATGACATCCAGATCGAGCTTCACTGGGCCCCAGGCGGAGCTCGTTTCGTGATGGGCGTGTCGCACGCCATCGGCATGGTTGGTGGCCAAGGGTTTTCGTTTTTTTTTGGGCGACTACCGGGTATGAAGAAATCAGGTTGGAATGTGTCCTTTTCCATACTATGACGATTCGCTATATCGATTTGATAAATTTCTGGTTTTTGAAATTCTATAAATTACCTTATCCACGAGAAAATTGTGGATGAATCGGATTGAATCGGTGTTTTAATTGAGATTGATTTTCTAGGAAATTTTTGAGGATGTAGCCGTGGTTTTTTTAACCTTCCAGTGATGGAAAATTTAGAACCATCGCAACAAGGTGGCTTCCCCAGTAAAAGGCTGGTACACCCAGACTTTAGGTATGATTGTATAATATTGTATACTTCATGGTGGTTATAAGCCAACTAACGTGGGGCAGCAGTGGGTAGCAAGGTGGTCTGAAAGTCTCCATGGCCAGGGTGTCCTACTTGTTACAATGCGTGATTCTGGAGTTGCTACTGAAGGTGCGGATGGGTTGGGACGCGTACCATACGGATATGGGGGCTTTAACCAGAAGAAAGGCATTGAACCAGCAAAAACAGCGATATGGGAAATTTGATGGGATATATTTTATCAACTTGATATGATATTTGGTTCAGTCTGAAAATTGAGATTTATAGAACCCCCCAAAAATGCGATTTTAAGAGGGGAAGATTATGATTCACCAGTGGATGGACTGCGGTATCCTATTTTCAAACACACTTATGTATTATTGTAGACTCCTTACCCTCTCTACTGACCTATGGGCTGATGGGCTGATTATCCAACCTCTTACAAAAAAGCACGACTTGGTGCAACCAAACACAATGCTGTCTGCTGTAGAGTACTGGGTCTGTTGTCCTCTTTGGTCATCAACGCTCGGAAATCACCACTTTCAGGAGGAATGTACATCATGTTCGACTAGTGTTTGTTTTGAAATTGTCTTATTCTTTGGAACCTCTTCAGCAGATACAACATAGTGAATAGTGACTCCACACAAAGAATCCGAAACAACTCGCAAACAATCTCAAAGCCTTGACACCATTCCTGCAAGGGCATCCCACTTCTAAGTTGTTTTGAACCTATTCTTCACCATTTAGATGGTCATTGAACAACTATTTAACCAATCATGCGCACCCGAATTTGGCACGAATTGGGAACAATTTAATTCCAAAGAAACAGTTCTAAATATCCAGCCAGATCCAAGCATTTTGACATATGTTGACTAAGCATGAACCAAAGTTTACACATACAACATATCTACAATCCATTAACGCAACCGAAGCCAGCCATTTTTGAAGGCGCCTGGTCGATCCTGGTCAGGTGCAGGTGCTCATCTTCACATCGGAGGCCTTGGTGCAACCCAAGGCGTCACGGCACGGAAATTGGAAGAAACATTGTTTATCGGGCGAGGTTGTTACCATCTGGTTTTGACTAACAGTGAGCGAACTGGAAAATCCCCATGCAAAAAAAGTTCGGCAAACCATCTATTTCTATGGGCCATGGCTTCCATGGCGAACTGTTAGTCACAACCAGATGGTATTGCAATGTATTGCATTTGTTTCCCCTGCCAGGTAAGGGTCTCACTGCCCACTGAGATTTGGTGCTCACGGTTGAGGTCCATCAGTGTCCATGTCAGAGAGAATGTCCGAGTAAAATCCCAGAATAGAATGCCAGAATAGAATGTCAGAAAATATATGCCATATACACTTCCAGATGAGATGTCAGAAACTGCGACAAATTTATTTTGTCACGGTGGGGATCACTCGAAGTAAAGTAATTTGATCAAAATAGTTTATTCAAACCCATGAATATCCGATAATATCTGCCATATTCTGCCATAGTATACTATATGATATTCCAACTATGTCACCATGTGTGTCTTGTTGATTTACTTCAAAGTTGTCAAATATCGTTGGAATTTTGAAGCCTAGCCACTCGTGAGGCATCCCAAGGAGCGCCAAGTCTCACGGCAGAGGAGAAGCAGTTGCAGTTGAGAGGCTGCAAGGTGTGGAAATTGCTGGCTTTTGATGCTGTTTCCTGGAGATGGATGATATCACCTGCAGGGTTATTGACACAGAGATATGGGGATACCAGATATGGGGATGTCCAACAACTTGGGATATCGGAAGAAACTGCGCAGTTGCTCAGATGTGGTATTGCCTGTGAAGTATATGTTGTTTAGCATAAGTATATTGGATATCCTTCAAAACCTTTGTAAATGGTACAGGGACTTGTTTTCCTGGTTGCTTAAAATACTTGGAATGATTTGGAATGGTCCACCCCTGCCCATCCCATGTCATCACTTGGCATGTCAGTTCTTTGCCGAAATTGACATAGCAAGACGGTGATATTAGAGTTTCACAAATTTGTACATGGTGATATATATATATATATGATTATATATGTATATGTATTATATATATATATATGTGTATTATATATATACATGTATTATTAATATATGTATATTATATATGTATATTATATATGTATATTATATATGTATATTATATATGTATATTATATATGTATATGTATTATATATCTATATAT
>Ga0126342_10005890_pt1 | contig 21576 bp, 15 predicted proteins | sample Cyp1metagenome_FD_92528 | JGI IMG/M metagenome (GOLD analysis project Ga0126342, IMG submission 92528) | Coral microbial communities from Lord Howe Island, Old Settlement Bay, Australia - Cyphastrea 1 metagenome | ecosystem: Host-associated > Invertebrates > Cnidaria > Coral ... | reverse complement strand
TCCACATGTCTCAGCATGCGCAAGCAAATCATACGTTCCTGTCACGCACCATGCTCCACGGTTATGGAACTCCAAATAGTCGACCAATTTCGACGTGACTAAGTTGTCCAATATCAGGAGATGCGCTGTAGCCTTTTTGTTTGGAGCAGTTGAGTGCCACTTTGAGCTCTTGAACTTTGCCTGTTCAGTCAATTGCGTTTTCTGTACAACTCGAGTGGCGAAATGGACACATGACATTCACGTGGCACCTTGTGCGTTTCAGTGCAGGATCCCTCCACTCACTTCGATCGTGACAGGAAGGATGTGACCTGGAGATGATAGGGAATGATTCTCAAATCGTAAGGATTTCATTTCGTTGTCAGGTTGTCAAACCATAGAGACTTCAAACATCGAACTTTCGATAACGTTGTGCCACCAGCAGAACAAGAACACTCTGCAAAGACCTGCTGCTTGACGCGCTCACGCACGTCCGCCCAAAAGAGATGGATGTCGTAGGGGTGCAAGTCCTTCGAAGGAAAAGTCAACACATGTGCTCACGACATCTCACGACCATTCTGAGTGCCAAACAAAAACACAAATTACATCAAATCACCATGCAACTTGTATGGTCATCCTAAACATAATAGTTATATATGATAATCTATGTATACATACCCATAGGATCCATGGTGCTGGATATATATGCTAACATGACTGGGGTATATTGATGGTAAACGTTACCATATATAGCATACATGAGTTCCCGTCAAAATACATTACATGGCCTTGGTACGAAATCAGAGCTTATCCTTTTTTTTGGGGGGCCATATCGTTTTACAGTGTTTCATGGTTATGTTATAATTTGGGGATGATAAATGAATTCCATTGAATTCCCAAATGATTTCAATTCTCAACTGTCCTTGGAAGGTATCGCATTCCGAATCAAGGTGGAACAAGTTGACTGGTCACCGGAGAATTTGAACGTTGTAGAATCATTTCACCGATGTATCATTTGCACAGAACATGAGACACCTGATCTGATGCTGGTTAGGATCAAGAGCAAGGAATGCAAGGCAAACACAGTCTTGGATTGTCCGCATGTGATTGACTTTACTGCAATGCAAAGACTCAGCCACAGCGGCGGCCAGCCGCAAACTCAAATTCATTTTCTTCGGATGGCTCTGGTTTGTCGAAGATCTTGCGCAGTTTCAAAGGGCTTGCAGCAGGTGTTTCAGGTCCCCAGAGTCTCAGTAACTCCCACCAAACAAGGCAATTCACTTTCTTCAGCAAGGCATGGACTGGTGTTGTCAACCTTCGCACCTCATCTGGGATATTGATCAGGTGTCCACTCTCTTTTGTTGCTGCTATCCATTGCTTCCACTGCTGTTGGCTTCATCTGCGCTTGTGTCAGTAGAGATCGAACTTGAACTAGAACTCTGGTTGTCCCGTACAACATTCGCCTCCTTGCGCTTCTGTCGTCTCTGGAGAAAAATTTGTTTTTTGTGTTCCTTCTCGTCCTGTGTCAATGGTGCTCGGTGCCGCAAATGAGTGGCATGCGGTAGCATTGATGCTTGAAGTTTTTGGCGTCTGGTAAGGGCTGTCTCGTCATGAAGACCTAGGGTCTGCACAGTGGTGTCCCAATTGGATTTGCCAGGCCCGTAGAATCCCCTTCGCCACGCAGGAGTGGCTTCAGTACTCTCTTCGTACAAGTCCGATGTGAGCTCTGTTCCTGCTGCTCGGTTGCTGAAAATATAATTGGTGATACGCACCGCGAAACGAAATATGCGGCTGTCAGCTGGCACAGACCCCAGACAATACGTGCGTGTAATGTGGAGGCCAGATGCTAGAAGACGATCTCCAGGGGGAGGTTTGGCGGACTCGTCATGGACAACCAGAACCTTCGAAGCAGGATCCGAGGAGTTTTGCTTGGCCGACTCACGCTGAACCATCGCCACCAGTTCCTCAAGCGTTTTGATGCATGTGGTTGTGCGTTTGGCACGGGCAATCCATTTGTTGAGCCAACCGAACATCTGGTCACATCGACTCTTCATATGTTTTTCGACGCCCCAATGACAATAGCACGCTACTCCGTGCTTCTGGGGCAAGCCAACCAAATGGTGGTGAATCGACTCGTAGCTTCTGAAATGTGGCCCTGCATCCGCTACTATGTGTAGCGCACGCAGGGGCACATGATCTTTGCGGAGGGACAAGCAAACATCGATCAACTGGTTGGCCCGTAAGGCCGTATGATCCAAAATGCTGCTAAATACCGGGATGTACCGGGTTTCAACTTGTGGGGCGTCAGCTGTGCTCGTGGGTGCATGTTCCACTAACACTCCTCCAAATGTGCAGACCTCGAAACGCCATGTGGCGTAAAACATTTCGGATATTTCCACCTGAGCGATCGGAAGCGTCAGCAGCTCCTTGAAGTCAACGAGCAAAACGCAATGTCCAATGGGCGGACATTGCAACAGCCGGTCCAGTTGTGGTCGTTGATGGAGGTTCGCCGCTCTGTGAAACAGATAGCTGTCAAGAAGCTTCCGGAGCTTCTTGACACTGAACTCCAACTCTGCCTCGAGGGAATGCAAGGTTAGTTGCTTTGCCCGGCCCAGGTCCCCTCGCAAACGTCGCAAGTCACAAGGGAACTCTGTGTTGCGATGTTCTCTGCATGCTGCAGCGCAACTGTGCCTGTTCACATAGTGCTCGAACAGCTACAGATAAAGACCTGGCTGATGGTGTAGTTCGTACTTCTTCTCGTAAACCAGCCACAAAGCAAAGTAATTCGGCAAAAGTTCTGAGAACTTTGCCCTTGCTTTGGACATCAAGCGTACCATCTTGGGGATGACCTTGGCATCAAGGTCGTGGCATGTCGTGGCAGTAGATGCAGTAATCACTTTTGTCAAATCCTGGCAGGAACGTGGTTTCAGTGTTGGCTCGTTGGCGTTGCTTCCTGCTTCCTGTCTGCGTGTGTGTGCGCAGCAGGCCTTCTTCAAGACTGGCTGTGGTGTCAGGACGCCAGGTGAAGGAGAAACTGCAGCTGCAACCTACCAAGCACCGTAAACAATCAACTCACCATGTGTGGGCTTCCTGGCCAGGCCTCTGCATCAGCCTTCTGCACAGAAGGTGAGGGAGGCACGGCAGGTGGAACCTGCCAAACGCTGTTAACAAGACTGCGTATCTGCTCACATCATTGCGTCAGCCTTCTCCACAGCAGGTGAGAGAACCACGGCCAATGGAGCCCGACAACCGCTAGAAAAAATGAAACAGGTTTCGCTAAACAGTTTGGCCTTATAGGCAATCTTTTAGGTTGTTCAATTCCGTAGCCAGGCCTCTGCAGCAGTCTTGTCACCAACGGGCGAGGAAGAAGCTGCAGATGAACCCTGACCAGCAAGAAACAAAACACAGAGTTCCTTCTCAAACATGTAGCCGGGCCTCTGCTTCAGGCTTCTGCCCGGCACCGGCTGAACTAGGCACGGGATTGCTACGAGGCTCGTAGCCAGCATCCTTTGCCGATTTCAAGCTGTAGTACTTCTTGCCCTGCGGACAATGCCAAACTCCTTGGTAGAACAATTTTTCTGACACAATGAGCCTGAGCTAACTTCAGATAATGCATCCGTATGATTCGCACTCGCTCCAGAACACATACAGCCCAGGCACTGTAGATCTGGCCAACGTTCGAACCACTCATGCGCATGCGCTCTTCGACAACCCACTGGTTGGTCATGACTATGGGCTACCAAGCGAAGAAGCTGATCTCTGAGCCACTGCGCCACTGGCAGCAAAGGATGTGAAGCATCACATGGAATCCAAGATCAACTTTCCCAGGGTATCGTTTTTGGGGGGGCCATATCGTTTTCCATGCTTTTCTATACCTCACAAGACACTTTGGACCCCTCAATACTAAACTCAATTACAGGTATTCTGACCGTAGCTCACATGGATCCTATGGGATATGTACAATTATTTACACTTATAATTGGAGGACATCGAAGAACAAAGAGCGCGTGGTCTCTCTTTTCCATGTAAGATAAGGGAAACATGGAAAAGTTTCCCCAGCTTGTTGGAGAACACTTCTGCAAGGACATGGCAGAGTCTTTGGTCCTGGTGACCGCTGTGTAACTTTTGCATCTTGTCTTCCATGGCCGGATGGTGACGCACACGTAGCAGTCCATCTGCGACTTCTGCACTCTCTACGAAGTTCCTGCAGGGGCTGCATGGGGCTGCATGGGGCTGCGGCTTCGCAAACACTTCAGGTCCACTTCTGATTTCTTTGGGGTTTTTGTCTCATCAAATTGTGCGGAATCTAAAAGTCGTTCTTGTTGGTCTAGATTTTGTCAAACAATCTTTCGCTTGAAGGAAACGAGCCAAGGATCATAGCCAGCCAGTGTGCTGACCAAAATTTCAAAACAAATCAAACATATCCCTCGCGTGGTGTTCTTTTTGTCCATCTTGGGGCTATATCAGGCAAAAAAATCACGAATACACCTGCATGCAGGGATGCAGAAAACACATGAAAACACGTCATTTTGTTGGTATTTTCTTGAAGTCATGTTCCTAATGGGAGTTTCTAAAAATGCTGGTTCTCCAAGAAACCATAGGTTTCAACATGTTTCGGGGCCCACCCATGGTAACCCCCTAGGAATTCGTCGTATTCGTCACCGTTCGTCCTGAAGAGCACGGGCAACTTGCTGTCGTCCTCGGGCAATAAGGCACCACAGGCGCCAGGTGACCAGCCAGAGGGGTTGGCGAAGTCGACGAAACCTTTGCCGCCGGACATAAAGCCTTGGTGGTGCCGCTGGGATACCTGGTGGATGTGAATATGGATATGAATACAAATACATCATTTAGATTTTTTTGGAGACTCACACATTGTCACACTTAAGAATAAATAGCATGAATGTTCGATGTTCTTTGAAATTCAATGGAATATATGATATACATTGATATGATATGGTTATGATGATGTATCCATGGAACACGCATGATGAATGATGAATTCGACAGCTTCTCCAAATTAAGTTTCCGCCAAATTCAACAGCTATCGGTTTTCAGGAAGGCGATAGCTTAGTGGTTTCAGTCTACCATTTCTGCTGAGAAAAATGGCTGAAATCCAGCTGAAAACATGGCTGATCAGTCCTGAGGGCCCAACCTATCAGTGTCCATTTCCGATCTGCCTGGACATCATTTTTTTCCGGAGAATGTTGAGAAATGTTGAGAATCATCTAAACCAGTACATATCAGTACTTATAAACCCGTACATACAAACCAGTACATATCACTCCTCATTTTTGGAAATGTACATATAGTCTACATTGTGTATTACATAATCTACATATATATATATATATATATTACATATTATATTATACACTTTTGGAAACTTCAATAATGGTCTCACAACTCCAAACCCCTCGAACATGTCGAACGCGGGCGCTCCTGAGGTGTGGCAGCTGCCCAAATTGCCACAGAAGGCTCGAGAGTGCTGGCAGTGCTGGCAGTGCTGGCTGCTGCCGTATCCAGCGGCAGCGGTGATGGGTCAATCCAATTACCTGGGCAATGGGACCTTATGGGACCTTCAGATGGGCTCTGAGATTCGTGTTTTTCGATGTTTTTCGATGTGGATTCGATGAATGGTGATTGGTGGATTTTTTTCATGGAGATTTCAAATGGTGATTTTTCATGGATATTCATGGGATCTCAAAAATGACTTTATGGATTTAAGGATGGGATTTCACTGGATCCTATGATGGGATTAACTCAGCGTTCTGGAAAAGTGTCGTGGAGACCAACTGCAATTGCGCGAAGCGCGAAGCAAACAGAACGGACGATCTCTCGATTTGTGCACGTTTCTTATGACACTCAGAGAATTGGATGATGGGAAAATTTACAGGAAACCTCTATATTTGATGGTAAAACCCATGGTTTCCTGTAGATTTTCCCTTAAACCAATCCATTGAGACACGACGATCAATTTCAAACCAGCAAGATATTATGATAGTATGATTGGTCGTCTGAAATTTCCAGGATTCATCATGACAAAAATGATGACTTATGGCTCTATGTTTGGAATGTCCAAATTCAACACTTCTAATGTCAACCCTGGATGAGACTAAACCATGGTTTATTTTTATTTGAGGGGGTACTCCTCCAATAGTCATAATTAATCTGATACTTTTTTATGGTACCCTCCCCATTAATCCGGGGTTGACATTATGATTTGGATTTCCACTTTGTTTGAACATTTTATATTCGCTGAGAATCCCATTCCTGGCGCATGCACCGCCACCAGTCGCTTCATTACCGCAGCATCAGGAGCAATGCGTTCGCTGACCAAGCGCTGAATGTGGATGGATCCTGGGGCATCGCATGGCCACGGGGATCCAAGGGGATCCAAGGGGATCCAAGGCAGCTTGACATATTCGTAGAAATTCGTAGAGGAATATCAATTTCTTAATTTTCTTACAACATGTCTTACAAACCGGTGATGTAAACTCATTTTCTTCAATTTCTTACAACATATGTTGTTTCATCTGATGAGTTTCTCGCTTTTAAGAATCCTCAAAAACATGCAAAGCATTGCAAAGCGGTAAACATCACCAGCCACCAACCGCTGCCACGTCCTTGCGAATGTCCAGCCAACAGAATGGGCCGGTCACCGCTTTCCGACAGAAAGTGCTCGAAGGCACTGAGGATGTCTTGAAACGCCAAGTCCCAACTCCCGCCCATGCCGGCCTCGTGACAGAACACGAAGCTTTCGGATTGGACTGGTGAGAGTTGTTCTTGATTGTTGTTGATGTTTTCATGAATGCAAAAGTTCATATTGAGACAATAAAAAAACATTTGATTTGAGATAGTGGATCTTTTCATGTAGACATGCAACTTGAACTGTCTTCACTCTTACTTTAGAACTATACATAACTACAATTAATATGGTGGGAAACCTCCCCCAGTCATTGGCTGCAAATTTCACTGGGATTTTCCAGCCCTTTTGGGGCCCAACCCTCCTGGCGGTAGAGAGGAGCAAAGGCTCGACATGCCGAAGTGAACGCCGTACACGCCGTCATCTGATGGCGAGTATTGAAGCCAATCCAGGCCTCTTGACACAAGACATTGAAGAACATGGCGAACTGGGATATAAAATGGGCAATACATGGCAATTTTTTTCAACATGATCAAAATCTATTCAAAATCTGCATAAATTGGGTGATTTAGCATATTTTTTTAAATCCCAATCTAATCTTTTGAAGCCACCAAAATCACCCATCTTTCTCAGGTCCTGATCGTAGCGGTTGATGGATGCTCGATTTCCAAAGCCTGGCATTTTTTATCATTTTTTGGGACTCTGAAGCATCAAAGGTCAACATATCTCAACATAACTTCAGAAATAACTTCGGATCATAGCCACCTACCTACCTGGGACCTCCCCGGGACCTACCTGGGACCTACCATGGCCTTCCATGGTCCCATGCAAATAAAAGAGATCTGCTGGCGCTTCCAGGGTCTGAGGATCACCTCACCAGAAAATCACAGCTGAAGTTCAGTGGAAAATCGACGAAATAAGCATACATGATATACATGATATACATGATATATATATAATTATTAATATATATAATTATACATGATGTACATGTTAGATTTCAAATCAACCCATCTTGTATGTATTATATTACAAGACCTATGACAGATTGGATTCATGTGTCCCAAGTTCCTGCCAGGTCTTGAAGATCCGAAGCTATCCGTTTCGAAACTTTCGTCCAGTGGCTTTCCTTCAGGTCTTCCTGCTGCATGCTGCCATCAGCTTGAATGAGGTAGGCGATCTTGGGAAGACACTCATCCACTCTCCTGGATGCGACTGGGGATGAGGGCACTTACCCTCTGGTAAACATACAAAAAGCTATTGAAAATGGTAATTTGTTACATAGCTATTGAAAATGGTCATTTATAGTTGATTTTCCCATTAAAAATGGTGATTTCCCATGGCTATGTTGGTTTACCAGAGGGTAGATCATGCCACTTCCACCAGGGCTGAACTTCTTCGATGATTTTCCATGGAAAATCGCTGAAAAGCTGTTGATCCAGTTCGGAAAATGTACCACGTGGCTGACGATCAAATGAAATCACCCATCCCCATAAAATGGTTCGTTAAATCACCATGAAACCCCAATAATTTTTGGGAAGTTCTTGGTGGTCATCCACATTTACTGCTTCATCAGCAAAGAACAACATACATACTGATCACTTGCAAAGCTTCAAAATGTGCTACTGCCCCTCAAACTCCGCATGATCCCGAGTCCATAGGTGTCTGTCCAAAAATTGTAGATATGTGTCTGTCTTGATGGCCATTGTCATAGTCAAGTTAGTGAACCTTATTTTCTTATGCAATCTTGGGATATCTTGGGACTCTCCCCGCAATTTCTGGGAAATTCATGAACTCGAAAAACAACACCAGCAACACCAACACCAACACCACAGGTCCGAAAACATGTGCTCGAACAAACAACAACAACACAAACATCATCTAACAAAAATTACCACAGCTATATAAAATGCTGAACTCCAATCTATCCAATCCATTCGATCCATTTTTCCCATGGTTTTTCATGGGTTTTTCATGGGTTTTTCATGGCTTTCCCATGGTTTTCCCATGGGTTTCCCATGGCAAACCCCCATGGCCTGGGATGGTGCAGTGGATGTGCCAACCAATACCTGGCGCTCTCGAAGTCCGGCGGATCCGACGCCAAAACTTCGCCCTCCAAGCGATAGAACTGGGCGCGGATGCGGCGGCAGCAGCCGCAACAGGAGGACTCCTGGGACGCGGTTTTAGGCGTCCCAGGCGTCGGCTTTGAGGACCAGGTTGGGTGGATTTGGGTGGAGAATCTCGGAAAATCTGGTAGCTGGTAGTTGGCATTCCAATGGATTTTTCAAGGTCTGCTACTCTATGTGTGTAGAGTCAACGGTGGACTGGGGAATGGACGGATTTGATGGGAATTTATTACATCTCAGCATCTAAATTTTGAGACCCTCAATCTAAGGGATTAACACTTCCCCAATATTGAAATGTTATGCGTTATTCTTGCCATCGTTTTGACGTACCTGACAGCAGAATGAGTCCTGATTACCCATAGCGCTGGCAGGTGTGTTGTTGTCAAGAGTCAAGAAATATGTGCCTAGCAAAGTGTGTGTTTTCCTTGCGTTTTTGAATCTGGTTCAGTAGGGTCAAGCATTGAGAAAATCAGCTTCTCTGCACCTGTAAAAAAAACGGACTCCTGGCGCATACAGACTTTCAACATCTTTCAACCCACATACAAACTTGATCTATAAGCTGCATGCGAGTGGGCCAGAGGCGAACGGTTTCTCTCCACAGAAGCACATTCTTCAACAACACCAGAACTGCAATTTGGTTTCGACCATTGAACCACAAGTAACATGTGCAACTGCCTAATTAATAAACAAAAACAGATCAATGACAGGATTTTGATGCTGATTGGGTCCCCATGGTGCAACCCATCCCAGCAGCTCTTACATGTTCGAAGTCCAGATAGTCCAGGGGATTGTCACCCAGTGCTAGGTCGGAACTCGCTGCTGACAACGATCAAGGATGATGGGTGAGAACCTGTCAAACAATCAAGAGATATCAAGAGACCCTGTCTATCCAGCGAATTTCGGGTTTTCTTTTCCGACTCACAACTCTGTTGTGCAAGCCACTGCAGAGCCTAGAGTCCTAGAGCATAGAAATGCAAAAAAGATCATAAAAGCACAAGCCTTTGGCTTCAATGTGCTTCAATGTGCTTCAATGTGCTTCAATGTGCTTCAATGTGCTTCAATGTGCTTCAAAACTTCTGGTACCAATAGTCATTGCTTTAAATCAGGAGTAACGGTGCCAAACTTCTGCGAGTTCCTGAGCTACTTTCTCTGCAGACTTTGCAATTCCATCTATGTACAGAAGGGTGTTTGAGAATACGAAATCATTTTGCATCTTTCCCGCGTCTCCATGGGGCGTTGGCGGATACTGAGTACACAACCTCACAGGAACTATTCGTAAGTTCTTCTCCCATGCATAGCGCAGCTCATGGAAAGTCTCGTATCGAGCACCGGTCTCTTCTCCGTAGTCCTCAGTGCAGAATGCAGCCATCATCTTTGTGCGAAAAAGGCCTGCCATGGTGGGCATTGCAAAGCTCTCCCCAGGGCCCACATCTACCATGTAGACTGGCACGCTCCTCCTTGCAAGTGCCTCTTTGACGGATCGCAGGTATGTCATCCGCTCCGGTCTGTTGAACCTTGCAGACATAAACAAATGTATTCTGCGTGATTCATCGTGAGCTGTGCTGACTGTGCTGACTGTGCTGGGGACTGGCAGTGGCAAAGCAACCCTTGGAACTGATCTTGATGCCCACAAGCGAGGGATCCATTGGCACAAGAAAGACTGGCATCCTAAAACTTGTGCTACAATCACAAAATAACAGAAATGATCCAGAGTCACTTCCACGTAGCTGCTCCCAAAAAATGCCGGAACTTCTTCCCATCCATCGTTGGTTGAACGCAAGGCCATGTCACCACACCCCACTGGAACCAGCAACCTTACTGGTTCTTGGAAGGAGACTCCTTCGGGCGTCAGCTTGAACACAGAGCCACAAGGAACGGTATCCTTTTGCAGCGCCGGGCATCGATTGCTGGCGATTTCTTCTTTGATGTCTACGATTTGTGCCTGCTTCATTTTAGTGTTTGTCTCAGTGTTCGATGACAGCATCAAAATGCCGCAGCAAACTTCCACGACCAAATTGGTCACTCTGATGGAGTCTTGGTGCATCTCCCTCAGTTCTGAAAGATGTGGTGAATTGCTACAAGTATCCTTTTTGCCCGGCAATTCTAAGCGGGCGAAATCGACGGGCGAAAGTTTGCCGAGAGTGTCGCAGGCTGCTTGGCAAACATCCAGACTTGGGTCTTCCAGCATTGTGAGTAGTTGGGATGAGTGCTCGGCAAGTTTCTCTTGAGGAAGTCCTTCCAAGGTCTTCACGGCTCTCGCGCGGACAGAATCAGATGAGTCTTTCAGCATAATCAAGAGCTCCGAGGCGTGCTTCGCCAAGTGATCAGGGAGAACTTTTCTCAAAGTTTCAAGAGCTGCACAGCGAACATCGCAGCTTTGCACCCTCAGCATGTTCACCAGCTTCGAACAATGCTCAGACAAGTGATTGGGATGAAGCAGGGCCAAGGCCTTAAGAGCTGTGAAGCGATCAGATTCACAGGGATTGTCCAGCATCTGCAGAACTTCAGAGGAGTGCGTGACCAAGCAATCAGCCGGAATTTCCCGCAAAGTTTCAAGAGCTGCACAGCGAACACGATATTGTGAATCTTTCAGCAACTTCACGATTTCCAAACAGTACTCAGGCAAACGATGAGCAGGAAGTTTACTGCTGCATTGTAAGACTCTGAATCGAATGGTCCAGTCTGTGTCTTTCAGCATCTCCAGGATTTTTAAGGAGTGCTCAGCCAAGCACTCAGCTGGAAGCTTGCTGATAGCTTCAACAGCTGCAGAGCGGACGTCTGCACTTGGTTCGTCCACTAGCTTCAACAGCGCTATGGATTGCTCACCCAATAGGTCAGCTGGAAGTCTCTTGAAAGTTTCAAGAGCTGCTGAGGAAACCATCCATTCTGAGTCTTTCAGAAGCTTCATGATCTGGGGGGAGTACTTGGCTAAGTGATCAGTAGGAAGTTTCTCCAGAGCTTCAAGAGCTGCAAAGCGGACATCCGCATTTCGGTCTTCTAGCATGTTCAGCAACTTCGAGTGCTGAGCTATGTCATCGGGAGATGCACACATGGCTTGCTGGAGCACCAAACCAGCTGCGACTACGGGCGAGACAAATCAACAAAGTGCACAACAGTTCTGGCATGTTTTTAGTGCAGTTGGTTGAAGTCTAGATCATGTTTCTGGTTTTGTCACTCTTTTGCAATGGGGCGAAAGAACAATGGCATTGAAGCGAGGACATGAGAATGATTCGGCATGACAGGCTCTTCCAGAGCACATAATCCATTACAAACGACTTTCAGAGCCATCAGCTTTGGCACACCAGAAACTCTGCAAGAACAAAACTGTGGAGGATGCATGACAAATGCATGACAACACGACTCTACCTTTTTGAACTCTTGCTGACAGTTTTAGTCCAGAATTTCAAAGCACATCTAATCAGCTGTGTGCATCATGAATGATGGAGACCATATCCAGTTTTCCTAATTCTTGGCCTTGGGTTTTCCATCAAACCCAGTCTGTTCAAAGCTGACCACTGTGACATGTTTTTGTTATCAGTTTCAATTTGGGCGTAAGCGTGTCCTCAAAGCAACCGTTTCATCATTTGAAATGCTCCATCCTGAATCAAAGGAACATGCGGAACCTGTGATATTTGCTGACCCAATGTTGTGGAACTATCAGCGCACTAAGCGCATGTTGCCTTCTTCGCTTTGGTTTTGCAGAGCAGAATTTCATTCTCAATGGCATAGGTAAAATATGGTAAAAATGGAACATGTTCTGTGGGGCCGTCGCAACACTGTTTTCGACTTTGCCGGTCCATGGCCACACGGGCCCTCTGTCTGAAAACTGATTTGGCCAGGGGCCGCCTGATGTGTTGATGGGACCCAGAAGCTCAGCATGAAGTCATGGAAGGCAATTCCGGTGTCAGTTGTACACCTCACTGGCGAACATTCCATAGGACTGGAGCCACAAGCGTGACCATTGACTTGACACAAGACGTGATATGTATGCCAAAATAAAAGTTGTATCCTGCATGGCGCAAATGCCATTGCTCCAACATGATCTTTTGTGACTGCTTAAGTTACTTTAGTTGTATCATGTTGTAGGCCGTAGGTAGGCAACCTTTCTGGAATAGGTCGACTTGGATAGCTGATGATGTATCGGCTGTATCGGTATCCATTTTCCTCCAACTCTTGATGTCATGAGTCATGACTAGTTGTTTCATGTCGTTTCCCCGTTTCCTGACCTGCAAGATCAACCCTGGCTGAGAGCCCCTGCCTTCCCACCCCGAAACTCCATGGCATCGCGTTGCAGCCGTGCCATCCATGCTTGCCCAGCCAACAGCGTCATACCCATGGCGACGGAGGTCTTGAAGATGTGGGCCTCACGCTCCATGAGATGAAACAAAAAAGATTAAAAAAAAAAAACGTCTCAAGTAGGTTGTCTGATTATCTATGTCTATAATATTAATCTATATATTTATCATTTATCTATGGTAGACTTTAGACATATTTAGAACATATTATGTTTAAACATGTTTAACCATGTTTAAACACTTTATGTCTTTCCAACATCACCAGTGGCCCATAAATACATGGGAGTGGTGCATAGAGACACAATCTTACATGATGAGGATAGCGCCCAAATAAAAGTCATCATTCTTCTTGATATTATGTGACAGTTATGTATATGGTAAGATCAAGATCTGGTAAGATCTGGTAAAGGATATAATGATATAATAATGGCAAGATCTTCTGCCTGTTTCTGATGCGAAGCGTCATCAAAGCAGACTCGCAAGACGGAAAGAGCACTGCCGGATTCAGGCTTCGACCGGGTTGAAACTTCTTGAAGGAGCCTGGCAAGTCTTGCAAGAAACTCGCGCCATTGTGTCACATTCCGCAGTCACTTTGAGGTTTTAATGCCTGAAATTCCAAATTCATCAGCTGCAGCGACGCCTTGTGATTGGAGGCACGACCTGCTGCCTGGTAGCTGTAGCCACTTTGTTCAGGTCGGCTGTGGGATCTCTGCCTGGCACTTTTCACTCAGCAGGGGTTGAAATCCTATGGGTTGAAGGGATTTACAGCAAAAACCCATGGAAAACATCCCATTTTCAATGATCAAAACATATCAAAACCTAGGCTTTTTCCCTGTGTTTGACTATTTCCTTCAAGCCAACCGCAGTGAAGAATCCAAAAAAAAAAACGCCTCTCCCGGAATGCGCGAGGATCGAAATCAACCTTGCCCGCTCGAAACCTGAGAGTTGTGGATTCCAGTCGGTCGCCAGTCATGGTGCAGTCATGGTACCCTGGGGAGAAGGCCCAGAGTTGCCATAGAAATGGCCTCCAAACCTCAGAAGAGGCCCGGGGAACCGGAACAAGGCGGGCCAGATTCACCAATCCACTTGGTTGCTGACGCTTCGCCTGACCACTTCTGACCTGGAAAAACCCTGGAATCCAATGGAAAAAATCAAGGGACGCTTGGGTCTGGGTTTGGTTTTTTTTCTAAGACGGAAAAAACAACAAGGCCACTTCAAATGTTTGAATCCGACATGATGAATCCAAGTTGATCTACCTTCATTTGCCAGCAATTTACCCCACATGATATTTTTGTTCCCATTTTGGGATGATCCAAGTGTCACTGGACCACCCATTTCCCAATTTTCCCATGGAAAAACCACTCTTTTTCAGCCTCCTGGGGTGGTGTAGCTCTGATCCCACGGTCCCTTTGACGGGCCATAGCCATAGCCGCCATAGCTTTGACTGCCGGAGGCTGCCTACAGCTGAGATGTACCAATGGAATCCGTGCGGGATCTGTGCTGCGCCTTGCCTGTTGGAGCAGCTCAGTAGCTTCATCGTAGTCCTCGCCGGACCCCAACCCCGAAATTCCTCTTTTTGACAAATTTAGACATAGAGGTCACAATACATTTTTCCGACACATACGGAAAATTGATGCATGAGTGATCCAGAAAATGGACAGAAATTGAGGTTGGTTGAGAGGTTTCCTTACTATGGGCTATCATGTTATATCACTTTATTTTATCCCCAATAAATTCGGGTCATTTGATCATTCTGACCCAATCTGATCCATTGATATCCATTGGATGTCAATGGATCACAGCTGAGTCGTCCTCCCGCAAACGCTTGAAGTCTGCTTCGGATGCCTCACAGAAGCCGTCCCTCTGGAAGCGTTTCCAAAACCGTCCCAGTTTTTTTTCCTGGAGACAAACGTCACATCGCCATATTGCATCGTTTGTGATGATGTGTGGTGATATTATGATCATATCTTGATGGCTCTACATCTACCTGAATCTACCTCTATGATCTTCCCATTTTCGATACTTGAGGGTACAGGTTTCACTTAGATAAATATATTGTAGCCATAGTATGTTGCCATAGTAAGTTGTAGGCGATAAGTTATACCCTCTGGTAAACATACAAAAAACTATGGAAAATCACCATGCTATTAATGGGAAAATCAACTATTTCGACTGGGCCATTTTCAATAGCTTTCTGTATGTTTACCAGAGGGTAGAGCTTATTTCCCAACTTATGGGGGCTGCAAGAGCCATGTTTTACCCCGGCTCACCTCCCCGGCAATGTCCGGGTGGAGCAACTTCGCACGCTTGTAGTAGGCCCGACGTAGCTCTGCCTGAATATCCACATGGAAAAACCCAGGGGAAAATCGTGGCGATCTACAGGAAACCAGGGGTTTTTCACCACTCAATTTGCTCAATTTGCTCAATATTTTGTGTAAATCTTTGCTTCAAATCTGGGATTCAATGGATTGGTTTAAGGGAAAATTTACAGGAAACCTCCATATCTAATGGTAAAAACCATGGTTTCCTGTAGATTTTCCCTTAAACCAATCCATTGAGGGATGATTCACCTCCAATTTGATGCTTGATCCAACTGGAACCCGAACGGCCTGTGAAGCCGACGGTGGCAACCTGAGATCAGGTTGCAGTGATGGAAATGGCAACTTCTCAAGCAAGAAACGTGAGGAATCAGGATATTGCACAATCAATGTGAGGATATATAGTTAATTATGATCAATTTATCAATTACCATCTGGTTATTTAACATAGCCATGGAAAATGGCCCATTTGTAGATGGTTTACCTATTAAAGATGGTGATTTTCCATGGCTATGTTATTAACTATGATCAATTAATATCAATTAATCAATTATATTGATCATATTGATTAACCATTATATCATATTGATTAACCATTATTATGATCAACCACCAATTCGCAATGATGATGCAATGGTGGATCTTCAAACGTGGAATCTTCGCCACATTTGAAATTTCCCGTCAAGAAGTTGGGGGCAGCAGATCTGTCCCATTTTGAAGCAAAAAGGGCGCCAAGTTGGGATCCGCAAAGGTGCATTTGATGACATCTTTTGCAGGAAAAATCATGACTTTCGATATGTTTCGATCTGTTTCCATGTCCCATACCCATGACGGATCCGGCTGGTGCTGGTAGATTAATGCTAACATGACTGGGGTATATTGATGGGATCTATGTTAGCATATATACCAGCACCAGGGATCCTATATATCCTATGGGATATGTGTCCCATATGTGGCTTCTTCTCAGCTCCCACCATTGCGCCAAAGGACTTGAATCGTTTCAAGAGCTGAGCGAGCCGTGAAGCGGACATCAGAACTGAGATATCGACAGCAGTTGCCACGTCTTTTTTTTGTTTTTGATGTGCCAAAACCATCCAACAATGATCAACAAAAAATACGTAAATTACTGGTTGGTGCTTTTTCGCCACCCCTCTGAAAAATCATGGAATTCGTCAGTTGGGATGATGAAATTCCATATATTATGGAAAGTCATAATATGTTATAATCCAAATCTTCCAAACCACCAAGCAGATTATGTCTGATGTCTGATCTAGAGGACTGCTGCAAATCGTGGCCAGCAACCGAGACGACTGGTTGCAGCTAGAGGAACATCACGTCGCGTCGCGTTGTGAGTAGCGAGGTCCCAGGAGTTGCTAAGAAAATATGGGGGTTTCTTAAAATGGAGGATCCCCGGATCCCCGAAACCATGCGTTTCAAGATTAACATGGTCTAATTTTGGATGATTTGGGGTACCCCCTCACTTTTAGGAAACCTCCATCTGATTTCAATGAAAACATCTCACAGTTGAGATCAGAAGTCATGGCACTTCGCCACCGATCGAGCTCCCTTTTTTCATGGGCAAACAGCCCTGCACTGGCCATCACTGGCCGTCACTCAATCTCATCCAAAGAAAGGCCCTGTTGCCTGGGTTGCACCAAAAAATCTCAAACTGCATGATGTACATTAAAAAAAACTCATTGAAACATTTTTCACGTCATTGAAACTCACCAAATCAGTTGCTTTTTGACACCAAAAAACCACCCATCATTTTCAGCTTCCCACCCTGCTTTAATCAACTTGACCGGATCGCAAGTCCGTTTCCTCGGGCCCAGGTTTGGAGTACCATTGGAACATCTGGGGGGAAAACATGGTGTCTAGTCCAATAAAAACAGGGGTGTTCATGTAAATTTTGTGCCTTGAACCAATTCTGATGCCGGGAAAAAATTGGAAGATTTAGTGACCCAATCGACCCAATCATCAAATAATAAGTGAAGAGATGACCCAGAAATACCCAGAAACAGTCTTCAGAATGTAAGTTCCACTGGCGAAAACCAGGCAATCTATGGCTGAACCATGGGACATCTGGACTCAATTGCCCTTTTGAGGAGCCAACTCTTGCTTCAAATGCTCATTGACTTGGTTGTGCCTCAAGACAAACAAAACAAAAACAACCATGGGGATATGATGGGGATATTGATAGGGACAATTAATCAGAATGATAATTGAAGATCATGATATATATATATGATATGATACAGCAATGGGACGTAATGGGGGTATAATTAGATAACACCCAACAACCAACCCTCCTCATTGAGTTTGCACAACACCTGCTGAAGACCTGCTGAAGACCCTCTCTGTGGTGCCGGCGCTTCGCACCACCAGACCTCATCAAAAGCTTCGATTCTTCCCACACGACAGCTGTATTTTATTGGGGCAAACTGCAGTAAATCCCATCATCCCAATATTAAACACCCAAATGGTCCCAATGGAATGTGGAAATTCCCTATTAAATTATTACACCATGGTTTTCTAGTTTCCTCTGGTGTTTTTTTTTTCAGGATGGGATTTTTCGCGATTCTTTCCAAAAGTGGACGGATTTCGATCCTCAGCTCCTCTCAGTTCCACACCGAGTAGGACTTCCTGGACTCCGTACGTGGAGGCATCGCCTCGCAGACGTCCACGAAATGCGTGGCACAATGAGAACACCTGGGAGCCGCGTGGCACGCGTGGCATGGCGAAGTTCCGGAAGGTGAACTGAAGATCACCGGATCACATGTGGTGCACTTTGACTCGATTTCTATGAGTCTCAGTCGTAGATATATATATATATATATATCATATTAAGTAATATCTAGATTATCAATATTGTCATATTAAGTATATATCATATTAAGTAATATCATAGTAATATCATAGTAGTCTAAGATGCTGTTATCTAGATATCTAGATATTTCAATATATCATAGTAATATCATAGTAATATTATAGTAATATCTAGATTATCTAGATTACAGCATCTTAGATAGTCTCAGGGGACCATCCATATCATCTGTTTGAAACTGATCCGGTCATCATGCGCCAAGATGCGGATAGGTTTGTATGAACGCCGCCAGCCAGTCCTGAGCTTGGAATCCCAGGTTGAGTCATCTCTAGTCTATCCTGCTTTACCATAGGTAAAATCACCATTTTTAGTAAGTAAAACAGCACTCTTTAGTAGGTAAATCATCATCAATCATCTATGGATGATTTTACATAAGTATATATGTTTATCCTTTTTTTTGGAGATTTGAACTGTTGAAACTGATTCGAAACTCCATGAATCAAAGATCTTACAGCCCAGAAGGCAGTAGAGGAATGCTTCCGCAACACCTTACGTTCGCGCCTCCGAGTTTTAGCCGCGCAGGAGTAGTTTATGCTGGTGCCAATGCAGATTTTTGCACTGAGCGAAGTCCGTTACGTATCATAATATCTCCATTGTGTCCCCATTCAATGCCCCAAAAACATATAATCTCAGTCTCAGCATATCCCAAGCTTTGTAGATAATGTTTACATGTTAAATCTCTATTCCTCGCCTTGAATCACTGCCGTTTTTTCCCCAAAGATGCTGTTTTTTGAAAGTAGACTACCATCAAAAATCTTGGATCAGCCTGGATTTGAAGGTTCAAATCTTTGGCAAAAAGCTTCGATCTCCGTGGTGGTGGAGGAACCTATTTCCTCGTGATGTCATAGCAATTTTGCCAGTGTTTAAATTATTCACACCACATTTTTTATGGTTAAACCATGTGAACATCTTCGCGAATCATCTCATTTTCCCACCCTATTTTCTTTTGGCGAAACCGTTAAACCCCATTTTTCATCCTCAAAATCCCAGTTTTCATGGCTTCCTCATGGGTCTATATACCTCTATTTGTCTATTTGTCATGGCAAAAACCTATAGAAAAACCATGGAAAAAATCCACATTTCCCACATTTTCCCAGCGGCGCCTGCGCCTCTTTGGCCTCGTTCCTTCGCGGCGTTTCTGGAAACTGCGCCGCCATGGCATGGAGGTAGCGCCAGGCCGCACGGCCGATCTCTGCGCGATCCGGGGGCTCCACCTTTCGAAAAATGGAGGGGTCGACCATGGGAAAAATGGTGGGTTTAACCAGGGAAAACTGTGGGTTCCCCATTCAACCAGGGAAAATGCTGGGTTTAACCATGGAAAACCATGGAAAATGAGGTGAAACCCCTGGTTCCATCATGGAAAATAGCGAAAAAACCATGGTTTAAGCCTCAAAAATTGGGATTTAACATGATTTAACCATTGAAAAATGGTGGATTTGAGGGGTTGACCATGGAAAGTAGGGGGTTCAGCAGAAACTTGGGATTTGGATTGGGATGATTTTCATCTGATACATGATATCGTTCATCCCTTAGCCTTGTCATCTAGTATGGTTGGGATGATGGAAATTATGAATGATATTGGCATCATTTCCGTCCAAAAAAATATATGGAATTTCAACTGGGATGAATCTGTTTCTGTGAATCTGTTACAATTGTCAAGTGAGGAAAACTTTCATAAGATAGAAAATCAAGTGATTTCTTGGTAACAAAGCCTGTATTTATTTCATTGAGCATTGCCAGATTGGATTTGATTGGGCTTTTAGCGAATGATCCATTGAAAAGACCTGAGAAAAAAGATGAAAGAACTGCCTCATCATCATCAGGTTCGACACTTGACCTGGCGTGATATTGGCATCCATCATTTCCATGTCAATCTGTCAAGCCGAAGAGGCAACACAGCAACACATCCAACTTGCCCCGAATCCAACTTGCCATTTTTGGGCATTTTCTGGACCAGATCAGATGGATTCTACAGGACCACAAAATCACCATCAATTTTAAGCACAGCTTCCGCCTGTCCCGACAGGAGCTTTCTTCGCAGCGTTTGTCGGTGCGGAACTTTTCTTTTAACGTCGACCTGGAGCTGAAAATCACATCATTTCTACAGAGGATGCACTGCTGATGGATGGCACAGATGGCACCAGGTATCCCACCAGCTGGAGCTCGAGCTGCTCATGATGCCATCAAACTGGGAACGTGAATCTGAAGTGCGGTTGAGGGGGTGAGGGGGTGATGATATGTCGCAACATGAAGATATTGGACATTCTTTGACACTCAAGATATTTGGTTCAGATCTTCATCAAATCTGGACTTCTTGAGTCTTTGAGAGTTCATGGATTTGACAACAGAACCATGGGGGTGTCAGTTGGGCTATGTTGGGCTGCAGTGGGACACTGAAAAATCTACGGCCCTGCATGCCCTGCAGTCGGAATGTCTGACCTGTGAAAAGCTGCAGCTGAAGACATCTGGTCCTTCTGACTCTCTCTTGGTCAATCATGACCTGCCAACCATCCACTAACCGCGATGTCTTTTTGTTCGCGTCCAGCTGCTATCCATTGGCCAAACCATCCGGTGAAACACTAAAACTACTAGCAGTCTCAGTGCCTTCAACAAATGAACACAATTCACAGGAAACAAACTCATCATTTCCAGCCGATGATTCCCCTTCAGCACTGGGCCCCTTTTTTCGGTTTGATTTCGATGACCCTCTCAGGCGGAAAAGAGACGGGGACGATGGTCCTGTGGCACCAAATGTCTGAAAAACGCTGGGTTGAAACATGATGAAACATGTTGAAACCTATACCAGTCCTGGATTCTTCTGAGTCCATCAATGATCAGTTGATTATCCCAAAAGAACCCAGTTTGTTGGTTGGATTTGGTTGGAATAGTTAAACGACATGTTGTGGTTGTCACCATGACCATTTCTGAGTTTCTCTCAACTTCTGGGACACAGAAATGGTGAAATCGATATGGTGCCAGTCATTTTCCCATGTTTTCCCCACCTTTTGTGGCGTGGTGATGCCACCCACCGGAGGCCTTGGGCAAGGGACAGGCCAGGGACAGCGGGATTTTAAGGGAAGATATTTGAGAAATTCACTGGGAGGTTCAATGGGATATGGATATTCAGTGATATGATGGGATGCTATAACTATACTATATAATTATTATAAATTATACATATATATAAATATATATATATAATTAGATATATATATATATATATATATCCGCCGACCCCGGCCTTCGCCAAGGCAGGGGCGGCGCCTGGGACCACCGCAGGTGTGGAACTTGTCTTTCTTAGCAACAGGCATCCCAAGGCCACATCCATGGCTTT
>Ga0126342_10005889_pt1 | contig 21578 bp, 23 predicted proteins | sample Cyp1metagenome_FD_92528 | JGI IMG/M metagenome (GOLD analysis project Ga0126342, IMG submission 92528) | Coral microbial communities from Lord Howe Island, Old Settlement Bay, Australia - Cyphastrea 1 metagenome | ecosystem: Host-associated > Invertebrates > Cnidaria > Coral ... | reverse complement strand
GTAGGTAGGTAGATAGTCAGAGAAAGAGAGCGAAAGAAAGGAGACCTCAAGCACCTTTCGGTCCATCAGTGGCTTCGCTCTGCCATCCCTGATTCACAACAACCAACCTCTCCTATAGGTTTCTTATTTTTGAAACTTCCGCCACCGCCTTGTGCGGTACTACTGGTATTGTACAGGTACTTAGATCCATAAACCCATAAAACCATGGGATCATAATATTAACATGCACCCAAATGAAAAACCCATTTGCATATGAAACACCCAAATTTCATGGCACTGACTTGATCTCATCATACCATCATACTATTGCCGATTCTTCCGGGGTCGGCGGCAGGGGCGGCAGCCCTTACATAATGAGAAATCGAAGGATGGATATGGGTCAAAACCCTTGTACCCTCCTGCTCACATGAAAATATCTGGCCATAGATGGTATATAAATCAACCATATATCATATATGTTTTCTAGCATGATTTGGATGGGCTTAATGCGGCCATAAAGAATAGAACCTATTTCCAGTAAATAGATGTTCAGGCATTGGATCAACCTTAATGGGAAATCAATCATCTGCAATTCGATGATCATTGGGGCGAAAGCCCAACAGTCCAAACGCCAGGGCTGCAACTGGCCAAAGAAAGATGTAAAACATTGTAAAATGATGTAAAATGATTCATTTCCGCCCCTGTGGCAATCATTTACCTATACTGAAAGCAGCGCTGTGAGCGCCCGGTTTTTCAGCATCTCCTTTTTTGTGATAATCTATTTCTTCATTGGGCCTCTCTACCTATCATGGGGGTTAGCAACCCCATCTGACTTCTAATTACCATAAACATCCATAAACCCTAGTTATCATTGCGATAAATAGGATAAATGTGGTAAGCCGATAAAAGATGCCCAAAATTACCATAAATTGGTGGAAAGGAGCATCATCCCCAAATGGGGGATAAGCGCCTCAGAGAGCACCAGCTGCAGCACGTCATCTGGCTCCAAAGGCCGCTGGGGGAAGATGCAGAGCTCTACCTCGCCAGATCTGGCAGCAAAGATCATCCCAATTTGGGGCGAGAACCAGATGTACCCTCTGGTAAACTAACAGTTTGCTATGGAAAATCACCATTTTTAATGGGAAAATCCACTATTTCTATGGCCATTTTCAATAGCAAACTGTTAAATTACCAGAGGGTACTGCAGCAGCTGCAACATCAGCACCACTTCAATGGCCTCCTTCTCCGTCTCTCCATCTTCAAACTCGAGTGTTTCATCCATCTGGCAAGCGCAGGGGCGAGGGGCCCCAACGGATCCTGGAGATATCCTTGGAAAATTACTTTCATGGAAGGTTCATCAAAACATGCCTGGAGAAAGGCCTTTTATCTGTGTCTGAAAATTGGGGCCAAACCCTAAAGTCCAGTGGTTTAGAAAATCAACAAAATCATGTTCCCATGAAAATGGCCAGTTTTGGGGATAATACCACCCCCATTTTCAGAAAAGCCAAGCAGTTTTCTCCCAAAGTGAGCCTCCTCAAAGTCCTTACCTGGCGAGCGACACATCCTGGTCCCGTAGTAAAACATCACATTTTCGTAGGTAAAATTCACAAAAAAAAAAACTTCCAACAATTCATGGTGATCCGTACCTTGAATTTCCTGGATGACTTCTATGGTTTTTGAGGTATCCAGGACACTGCTGACCACTCTTCAGTCGCCTGGAACAGCTGAAAGACCCTCTGTCTGAAGCTTGCAGGAGATGGTTCCTTCGGAACCATTGCAACCTCAAGTTTGCACAGATGGTTAGTAGTCGAACCATTCAAAACATTGGGTATCCTGCTGTTTCACACCTTCAGCGAGCCGGTACATCGTTGGATATTCGTTGACCCAAATAGTGGTCACTAATAGGTATTATCATGTGAATTGCTCTGGCGAGCGAGGTGTATGTCTATGTATAAATATATAGATACATACTATGTATGTGTATATATATATATATGTGTATGTGTGTGTGTGTGTGCAGCCCCTCCAGGGCCTATCCTGAAGCCACTGGAGGTACCCTGACACTTAAATATGTGGTAATGGTAATATGGCAAAGGTCTACATACATGGCAAAGGGCCCTGGAATCTGTGGCATGGTCAAGGTCTTCGTCTGCCATCGTCATCTCAGCATGTCACGGAGGATATCCAACTTCACAATGGTTGGCTCATCCTTGAACTGGTGCTCCTCCACCTGTCCGAAACTGGTTTGGGCGGTTTGGGTATCTTGGCATTGGAAAATGATGCTGTCAGGGACAAGTTGCCAAAACTTCTTACTGTTTAACAATTTTGTCTGAATGGCTGATCATCATTTGCCAAATGGCCATGTGGCCATATTAAGTGTGGGTAAATCTCCCATGTTTGGGTCCCAAGCCCATTGATAATCCATGGCATCTTCTATTTTGCCTTGCCCATGTCGTGGTTTTGCCAGGTAATGGGCTTGTCTCAACGTTGCACCATCAGGAAGTTTCTCTAAAAAAACAACAAATACCTTAATAGCAACACTATCAATTAGTTAGAGTTTCTACAATAAATCCAAAGTGTTCGATCAAGTTCATTCATTCAATAGAAGGGGCTCCTGCAACAATTGTCTCTTGAAAAAAAACTAGTATTATGGGAGTTTTCTAAAGTAAAACCCCTAAATTATCAATGTTAATCGGATTTTCCATTGTAAACCAGCGGTGGTTTCCCCATGACTATGGAACCCCCCTTACCTTGGCACAACGTTGGATTGGCGACCTAATGCGACGCCACCTAATGCGACGCGCGGGGGGCGTATGCCTTAGGCATACTGCCGCTCATGCGACGCGCGGGGGGCGTATGCCTTAGGCATACTGCCGCTCAACCCGATGGAGTGACCGAGCTTCAAAGTGTCAAAGATGTGAAACGGCCGTGATCCAACAGAATGCATGGTGGGCTAGTTGTTTGTTGAAATGTCAAGACAGTCCATAGTGATAAATCTATTGAGAAGGATTCCAAGAAAGGCATAACAAGGGTAGTATAACCCCAAGGAAACAATCATCAGCTTTGAGTCTTGGCCACTGCCTAAATCGGGAAAGGGTCATAACCATCAGGGTTTGCAGCCGTATCCGCCGCCACTGCCATCACTGGTACGGATTGTCTCTGAGGTTGGTGTGCTGGGTCATTTGCGGAAATCCTGGCCTTGTCCGTGGACTCGCGGCTTTCGAAGCAATGAACCACCACACCAACTAAGCTCACAATCAGACCATAGGCTCCACCAACAGCCCCAAAGACATCCCACAATGTCTGGCCGGGTGTTCGAGTGTAGATATGCGCAGAACGCAGCAATCGAATATTGAGCTTCGCCCCAGGCCAACCAGCAACACGGCCATCATACTGCATGGATCCCAGGTAAAGCTCTCGTTTTAGATCACACTGATCTGCAGATGTACAGTCTTCCCTGTCTCGGAAGACATTCATTCCCAGTAATAGAGTCTTTTCATGCCAAAACTCCAGGGGTGTGTTGACCGCCAATGACGGGCCCGTTACCACCACGTTTGCACGATTTCCTTGGCCTCCAGTACTCATGTTCCAAAGAGACACGACGATCCCAGAGCGTTCGGAAATGTCATCGGAGCTATAACATAGGGAAGCGACGGACACCGATTCATCAACCACAGCGAGGTCCTCTGCTGCACCGGCCGCAGCGCAGTGAGGGAAGTCACTTGGCTTGTAGCCATGCCAAACTCGAAACTGCTCCTGCACTGAATTGTTCTCTGGCGACTGAAAGGGCACACAACTCGGGCATGAAATGTTGAAACTCAGATCAAGGATGCCAAAATTCCGGACATCTCCAGCACTATATGTCTCAACAATGGGTGCCGTGGCCCAGAGGAAGACAGCATTGACGCAATAAGCCAGGACAAGGACAATGGCAAGGATCGTTCCACCAGCATGCAACCCATATGATTGCACGTCTTGAAGAAGCGGCCTGCGGAAGAAGGTGTGCTGCGAGACTGTGTTTTTCCAAGCAGGCATGCTGCAACGAAACTGAGGACTACGGCAAGAAGCACATCTTTGAGCCAGCCTTGCGTGACTTCAAATGACTCATGCAACAGCGTTGGAAGCGGCGGCATAAACCCCTTGATCTATCTTTACAACGATCAGGAAAAAAACCAGCTGCCAGCAATCTGACAATTTTCCTCACTGTCATCCTGTTTCTATAGCTATCTCCACAGTGAGAAAGCATGCCAAACCATCAGCATGCCATCTCACCACCAAACCTCGACGGCATCGCTGCGGAATGTGATGATACCTGAGCCATGAGGTCATGGAAGTCCCATCTCCAGGAGAATCCTGCGGATTCTCCAGCTATTCCAATAGTGGATGATCAGAATCAACATGAAAATTCCATAGTAAAATTCACATGAAAAACATCCTTAAACATCACAAACCCAGGTAGATCGAAGTACTTCGAAGTATATCTATACCAATTATATATATATATTATACTATATTCATTAAATTATATTATATTATATTATATTTTATTACATTTTATTATATTATAAGTATAATTATAATTTATATTATATTATATCATATTATATTATATATTATATAGAAAATATAATATTTTTTATTTTATATTGTATTATATCATATTATATATATTATTATATCATATAAAATATATTATACTATATTCACTATATTATACATATTATATTATACAAATTATATATATATTGCTATGTATATTACATTATATTTTATCATATTATATTATAATAAAATTATATTATAACTATATTATATTATATCATATCATATTATTTAGTCTAACCCCATCTATTTCTTTCACCCCAAGGGGCCCATCTGGGTTCCAGGGCCATTTGGTGCATGGATCCGCCTCTTGGTCACTGGGTCCTGGAGGTCCTTGCCGTTGCTTCCTGCGGGAATGGCCTCGCAGCGAATCGGGGAAACCAATTTGTTGGAAGAGTCAATAATATAACAATAGTATTGGGATATGATACTATTATATATCAATGGATTGGTTTAAGGGAAAATTTACAGGAAACCATAGATTTTCCCATTAAATATGGGGCTTTCCTGTAAATTTTCCCTTAATCCAATCCATTGATATATACTATTATATTATTGAGATAGTCATATTGGGATAGACATTATTAATCAATTTAATCATTATACCCAGCTGTTCCAGGACATTAGAATACCTAGCTGTTCAGGAATGATCAATCATATTCCTGTCATTCCTGTCATATTCCCAGTATATGAAAAAATAGCAACCAGATGCAAAAGTTGACCTGGACATTGGGAAAGCATCATCTATACCATCCTGGAAATACTTTTCTATTTTGGGGGAGTACCGATCCACAAATGCTGTAGGGGATGCTGAAAAAACATGTTCTTGGGATGTTCAGGTATGAATAGAGGTCAAAATCCAACGGATAAATATGGGGATTTGTACAGTAGTTGGGATTCCCAGCAATTACGCAGTATGGATAGTGGCAAAATCCGCCATTTTTTTCTGCAGTTTGAGACGATAGTCCATACACTATGGAATCATACTTCTTGGGGGAGTGGCAAAATCCGTCAAACATTGGGGATTAATATGGATTAACTGCCAACAATCTGTGATTTTTTACTGGAACCCCTGGTTTTGACAGCCAAGACATGTTTGTCATTGATTACTCGACTACCCCAGGGTGCTCATTCAGGAGAATTCTCTTTTGGTTCCCAACATTCCAAACCCCAAAACCACCAGGACGGGGCACCTTGTCTTCCCCGTCAGCGTCTCTTTGAGCCTCCAGAGCGTCGCAAGAAGGCATCGATTTTCGGCGGACCATGGGAATTCCTACTCAACCCCACACCCGCCTCGGCAACCACATGTGACTTTCGAGTCCCTCCAGTCACCATGGCAGCTGCAGCCTGCCATGTGGAGCTCGGGACGCGAAAGCCCGATTTGGGGGTTGTCCCATATGTTGTTGGGTTCTTCCCCAGTTTTGGTTGGAAAACCCGCGCATGTTTCTTCGTATTGTTCTCCTTCCTGCTATTAGGCTATTATGGTTATCATGTGACTTATTGTTCTTCCACTACTTCTTGTTCTACTTCTGCTTCTTCTTCCTCTTCGTCTTCTTTTTCTTCTTCTTCTTCTTCTTCTTCTGGGGCTAACGATCTGTTTTTTCCCAATCTCTACATCTATCCAATCCATCCAATCCATTTTCTGATCTATCCTAAGATCATCCGATCTACGACGAAAAAGCGAGTCTATCATTGGGATCATCTGCATCTGCCAGGAGTCTGAGATTGTCCCTTGAACCAAGGACCAGCATCCCAAACATGGTTATGTAGTCACCAAAAAAAAAATGAACCCATATGGGTATGGGTCAATACCTATAGATACATTAGATACATTTTTAGTGGGATGAACATCCATTTACCAGCTATTTTGGGGTTCACTAGGTACCAGGGTTTTGACCCATCCCCATATACGAAGTATCTGACGGACTGATATCAGTGATATTTGAATCTGTACCAGTGATTCCGAGATCCAGACAACTGAGCCCCTCAGCTTCAGTCGCGGATGGTGACCTGGGACGCAGATAAAAAGAGATCTCAGAGGTTGTCTGAAACTGGAGACCCAGAAAAGGATTATGTTTTTTCATGGAAATGTCTGGAAATGTATAGAAATGTCATGTCTCGGACATGGTTGCTATCAATCTGTTCAAAACATCCATTTGGTCGATGAAGATTCTGAAAACAATGGTATTGATTCAGGTGGTAATTGGTGGTATCCAAAATGACACATTGATAAATTCGTAGAAAACTTCACCCGGCTTGTAAACTGTACAAGTCAACTAACACCAGGAGCAAAATTAGCGGTGTCAGAAACCTATTGGTGACAACCTTCAAAAATGATATGTTAGTGGTTATTCACATGTTTTAAATGGAAAAACAGATTTTGCTCATAATCACATGACGTAAGCATAACCCCCCAACGATTTTCAACCAACTGGGTTTGGTATTTGACTGATCAATTTCTGTCGCACCCAATGGCTGTCGCAAGCGAACCAGGTGCGGCACTTTTCTGGGCTGCATTGCTCTCATCATCAAGGAGCGACGATCGGCGATTGCCGACATCCTGAAAAAACGAGCTGAACATGTGGCGCATCAAGTGTGGGATTTACATGCATTTACAGGTAATAAAGAATCAAACCTAGAAAATGAATGAATCAATTATATAATGAATGCATGCATGCATGCATCCATCCATCCATCAAATGGAATGGAATGGAATGGAATGAAATGAAATGAAAGGAATACATGATACGCAGATGCACATTGGTGCCATGGCCAAAACATGCTATGTGGCTTGTGGTCATCCCTCCTTTAGTGGGAATTCACACATGGATTAATCATCAATCTGAATCCCTAGAAAAATGCATTGATTGTGGTCCAAAAATATCCAAAGGATAGAAGGCTATCGGGCCATTTCCTTCGATTCTTCAAGGATAGAAGTTGTCAGCATCTGATTTCCATCCTTTTGGACGCTAGGGCCATTGCAGAGACTGCATCGTCATCCTCTGACCTTGACATGAATCTCAACTGGAGGTGTCCAAGTCCTTTTTTGGATGTTTTGGAGTTTAGGGTGTAGGGTTTTAGATTTTAGGGTTTTACGGCTTTAGTATGGTAGGGTTCAGGATGACATGTGCAATGTCGCACAGGTCCCATACCTGAGCTTTCCAGGAACGCCAGAAAGACCCAATCATTTACAGTATTTTGAGAGTGCGTCGGGCAAAAGGAGCTGATTGGCCAAAATCTGAAAATCAGAGGTATTTGGATGTTTCCTGAAATTGGGGTACCCCCAGTCATCCAAATTTGAGTCGCAGTTTTCCATGAAATCAACCAACCAGCGAGCTTGAGCTTGGGGATCCCCATTGATGGAAACCCCCATCACTGATCAAAGCTTCGAAAAGTCAGAGGCTCCCAACTTTTTCTCCAGTGCCAGCCAGGGCAGTTTTCCTTTATTCGCTAACCAGGAGATGGTCACCAGGGTGGGGAACATCACGAAGGTCAGCAAAGCCTGGCGAACCATGGAATTCCATGGCTGAAATCATCCGGATTTGATGACAATCCGGACAATCCGCCTATTTATCCTATTTTCAGACCACATTGGTGATTGACCAATGATTATAGATGAAGCATGAAAATCTTCGATGAACATTTCATACATTTCTTTAGATGATGAACCAATGGATTTCACTGATTTCACCAAAGGGGATTTCATCACTCCAAATTGGTGATTAAAAAAAAGGTGATTTCACCAAGCCTGCGGATTCAATGGATTGGCCGGGAATAACACAAGTGGGGTTACAACTACCATGGCTGCAGTTAGTTTGGCCTATGACCTGTTATAACCCCCATCCTTGGGGCCGTGCTTCTTTTTGCTGCGACGGGAGCCAAAGGATGTCGCTAGGGGTCAAAGGTAGGGGTCTTTTGACCCTGGTACCCAGCAGGTCCGCCTCCCAAATGTCGATGACATTGGGTGAAATCACTTCAACCTCATGGCACGTATATTCAACCGCGGTTGAATGTCAAGAGAAAAAACGTCTACCCGGATGCAGGAATGCGAGCTCGGGGCAATGAAGAGAAGCCACATATAGGCAAAGATCCTTGGATGTGACATGAAATCATCCACCCCCAGCAGCACATCCAACTGAGGGTCGCACGAGAAGATCACAGTCACGTGATACACAGACCTTCACTCACTTCGAAGGTGTTGACAACGGTAGATCGTGTTCTAAGTGGCTACAGCGGCTACAAGCTAGCTGTGACATCAAACATCTGCAATGTGTAAGCCAGGAAAAAAAGAATACTTGAATCCGTTTTCAAGTTATCATCAATTTCGCCATCCTTGCCATAAATTGCTGTATCCTCCCAGTTTTGTCCCTTGGTTCGGTGCATATGTTCAATGGAACGAGTTTCGCCATTGGGGATCGCTAGCACACAGACCTGGCACCGGAGCCACCGGAGGCACCGGTGGATGCCAAGATATGCCAAGCAAGTCAGCTCCACGGCGAGAATAATGAGCAAGTTGAAGGCTGCAGACCCAACCTTGGGTCGCAGTCAAAACCCGACACCATGTCTGGTACCCCAAAAAAAAGCTGGGTGGTGAATATGTATTCCCAAAAATATGGTAATCATGGGGTTTGACCCATCATCCATGTCTTGATGGCCAATCTCAGGTTCCTTTGATGTTTTGCTTCTTGCTAGAGACATCATCGGCAAATGCGGCTCTCAAGACTCTCAAGCACTCTCTCAGAGAGGAAATTTGGAGCTGCGACCCGAGTCAACAGTGCTTCCCGCTGCCAGGCAACAATGGTTGAAGGTCCTAGTTCGCCACTGTAGAACCCATTCGACATGATCTCCAGGACCGACCTCGGGCCAGTCTGTTGTGCTAAATCTGCCAAGGATTTCCACTATGTGACAACCCCAACGTCTAGGCAGCTGACAACAGAATTTCTGGTGCCGAAGAACCTAAGACGTGCAAGTGCCGCTCCAAAGATAGCCAGTCGGGGATGAAACGCTCAACTATTGCCATATCCCTTCCCACACACCACAGAACCCAGCTCAGACAGCTAGGATGTGCAGCCTTCAGTGCCTTCAGATCAAACCAAGCAGCCCAAAGCCAACAGAGTGAGGTCCGCTACAGTGCTGTTCCAAACCTGAGACAAACACCGGCTCGCATCGACTGGTGCTTAGTTCATGAGCTTGTCCAAAATATGGATAATACATTTTTTCCAATAGGGGATAATATGGAATAATACTTTAAGACTTTCCAAGTCACAGATTTATCTAGGTTCTTCCAGGTGTTTTTCACACTTTTCCCACTAAAGCCAGAAGTTTAGTCCAAACCCGCTGCAGGTGACTTCCAGGCTCCCTGCCAGATATGTGACCGTCCGCTTCTTTTGGGGCCGGTAGATCCTCCTGAAAATCAGTGAGTTCATCGCTGGGAAATCCTCCATTTTTCGCTGGTATAACCAACCTTCATGTCCAGTTGGTCAGGTTTTTGGGGAAACACTGAGTTTGTTGCTATCACTGAATCAAAATGAGAGTACTCCAACCAAACTAAAGTAAACTCAAAGCTCAGCTTGCCTCTTCTTGCTGATGATCTTTTCTACTGCCTCACTGAGCTTCAGTTGGGGCTGCAATCAAACAGAACAGTTTCAAATTGTGTCACAGGCAAAATGAGGCTCAGACATTCATGAAGCAATCGGCCACGGTGCCCACACCCATGAACATGTACAACAAGAGGAGGATGTAAATCACTGCACCTATTGCATTGCAACAATTTCCAACAATTTCCAACATGCCATCGTAACAGTCAAGGCCACACACATCCTAAGGCAGCAACGTGCTCCTTTGTTCATCTTGTGCTCTGCCTGTGATAACGGCAACCTGGCAGGAGGTCTCACAGTCTCACAGGTCCCTTCTAAGAGACGTTGCTGGAATAGCCCTCGACCCCCGAACACCCCGGCGATCCCAGGCGATCCCAGGCGGCACATCAACCCGGAGCCGCCAGGCTCACAAATCTTCCTCAGACGCTGAGATTGGCTCACAGAATCTTACAGAATCTCCCACTGATCTGACTGATCTGGTCCAAAGGTCTGAGATGGTCTGAGTGCCCAACGGCATTGCTCGTGAATCTCGTGACGCCAAGAAAGGTGTGCACGAAGAATCGAGTTTTAAGCCCCAAAGTGTTGGCTGGCTTTGCAGAGTGAAGGGCTGGAAATCTTTCTGGCACTGATCTAAGTTCAAAAATGAAACAGGAATGGGACAATACCTCATTGTGATCGACACCTACGTCGGAGCCAACATGGGCTGAGACAAGGGTTTGCTGGGCAAAATCAGCTTCCACAACATGAAGAATGAGGCAACACTTGGGTATGAGTCCAAATAAACAACCCTGGGACCTGTTCGTTTCAGCACTCATCATGCGGTTTTTTGGGTACTCAGGTTTGATTCAAACCTTTTCTACCTATTAGCTATTCAACTTTCCTTCGCACCGCTCACATTGATCTCACATGTGCTGCAAGATGTCCCCCCTGTACTCATAGAGTCCATTCCCACACTTAAAGGGAAAATTTGGAGGGAACCCCTATATTTCGGAATACTTTACATAAAACCGTTCCATTCCTGTCAATGTTCCCATGAATCGAGCATGAATCAATCCATCGATCCATGCTTCCCATTTTGTTCGAAAAAAACTGGCGAGTCAGCACGCAATCCTGGTGGGTTACCCACAGCGAGCCGAAGCGTGATACAACGAGATCTCGTCATTGTAACTTTGACATCGACGATGCCATTCTCAACTCCTCAACTGAGATATGTGAGCTATGTCTCGAAGTGGGTGACCCCATCTCCCGCGATCACCTCATGTTCCCCGGTCTTCAAAGTCTTCGCTTCAACAAAAACAGTATCCCCATTTCGAGGCAAACCCAGACATGTGGATGTTGGTGGGCAAGCTAAAACACGTGTGGTACAAGAAACAGTCTGACAATGACTTGAGGTCCATGCAGTTCAGAAGTCATAGTGAAATTGTGTATATATATATAGATAGAGAGAGAGAGAATGTGTATGGATTAGGTGTGTATATATATAATGTATAATATGTGTATAGTGTATTATGTATAATATGTTATGCATATTATGTTATGTATTATAGTATATAATTATATATATATTATGAACATATATATCTTATAAACATATATATATGATCATATCTGTTTATGTGTGTATATGTAACGGCCTATTGTTGCTCCGTACTGCAGTTTTTTGTCAGAAACATCCTTAATTAAGACCACTACTCTCTTTGGCAAGGCCCGAAGACGGCCAAAGAAAAATACAGAGATATAGATCCTTCACCTCCTAGATTGTTGCCCCAAGCATAGATACATTCAGAACATTGCAGAACTGTGATTCTGAAGCTCCACCGTTTTCATCCACGTGCTGAAAATTGCTTTCAGGTTTTTATGCCCGGAAGAGCTCTACAATGAAGCACTATTAACAACATGAGCTTTTCCTGCAATCCAAACCTGAAAGTGCACGGTCAATTGGTAAAATCAGCCGTACATTCTGCAGCAGCTGACATTTGTGCGGATGTAGGTCATGGGATCTAGAAATTCACATCCACCGCATAGAATACAGGCTTTCCACAGACAAACCTAAGAAAGCTAGCGTCAAATCAAGGCAGACCGAAATTGCGGTGATCAGTTCCACAACTGAGTGCCAGGCAAAAATCATTGCAATTTCATGCTAGATCCGTTCAAGCTGCCAGAAAGGTCTTCAATTTGCTCCTCTTTCATTCCAGAGAGGCCACCCATCTGCCCATTCGGACGCCCCCTTGAGGCGGGAGATCGCATCCGACTCGATTGAGGGGTGCGCATTCTGGAAGACGCGGAAGCTGACATCTGTTGCACTGGATTGGTATAAACACGCTTTAATATGCGTCCTGCTTTTGAATCCAGGCCGAAGACCTTCCAAAGTTCCTTGGTGGCGCTGTGAACTGTGTGTTTTTTGTTTTTTTTCGAAAACGAGACAAGAAGCAAGTGAAGCAAGTCATTCGAAATTAAAAAAAAGGGTGTGCGCCAGTGCTTAGTCCCAGAGTCAGTGTTGTCAATTTCCTTCTTCCAAGAATTCTTTCCCAATTCCCGAGGAGATCTTCTCAAAATTGCAGCAATTCGTTTCTCACTAACTAATCTCGCATTGTCTTTGGGTCTCGCTTTCAGGGTAGGATTCGTGGATGTGGCATTCACCGTTTTGGGAGTCCCCTGCGCAATCATGGCGGATCTCACATCCGTCTTGCTGACCGCCTTCTTCTCCGCAACCAGTTCCAATGCAATTTCGAATTGGTAAAAGTCGATCCGATTGGTGCCTCGAGGTTTCACCCTGTTGTCGGCGAAGATGAGATCTACTGTGGTGGTGTCCAGCTTCTTATCCATCAAGCTGCAGTCTTGGCAGAGTTTCTTAAAGCCCTTGCCATCCATGTCGGAATGACCAACGCCGCAAAAATTGTAAAACACCGCTTCCAAACCATCCTGGGCGGGTTAGAATCGTTAGATCATGTTAAATCCATAGCGAGAATCTCTGTCAATTGTGATCCTCATCCCATTCTTCCTAACCTGTCTCAGTCAACTGCAATAAGATGATCCCGTTTTCCGATAATCTCTTATTTGTCAAGCGCGATGACCAGGTCCATCTTTACCTTTTTGGAGAAAAAACACCATCCAAAAGCTCACCACCCACGCGAGCATCGTTGTCTGCAGGAGCCAGGATGGCTTTAGCTTTCATCGCCTCCTTCGGCCCATGCCCAGCTTTAATCCTGAAGGGATGGTACAACAGGTACAACTCAGAGCTGTCTCTCTCGAAACACGGCCAGGATGTACAGGATGTACTTGTAAAGATAGGTGTTCACGAATACAAAGAATACCTGTAAGATCAAGTGTATCTGATTGTATCTGATTGTATCTGATTGTATCTGATTGTATCTGTACGTGTCAGTACATGTCATGTCACACTGTCACGCTCTCGTCTTGCATCTCCAAGGGACCAAGCTGCAAACTCTGCATAGGAGACCTCTCCATCCTGGATCACATCAGCAGGTTGGTGATTGGTAGTTTAACCCATCCTGAAAATACTTGTTCATCTCAACCAATCAACCCAGGTATGGTTGAAAAAAATACAAAAATTAAAAGCCCCAACCAGTACAGAATGCGAAATGTGTATGAAACCTAACAAAGATCATCAAACATAGTCCAAGAAATTCTGAAAATGGACCCAAACTTATGAATTGCTCATGTTTTTTGGATCAAGGAAAACATCTCCAAGTTTGAGGGTAGGGTTTCTATGAGTTTGAGCCATACCCGCCATATCCAAACATGACCCGACCACCATCTGGAGATGGAACTGCCCAACTCAGAGTTATCCACGCCTTGCTTTTGTCCAGGTCCGCGCAAATCTTTTTTACTTCGTCTTCTGAAAAAGTGCCCAAGACCTGACAGCGTTTGGCAACAAAAGGCTATTTCCAAAAAATGAAGACACCAATGTTGGTCATTTGTTGACTACTAACCATACTATTTTTGGGGTATCCAATAAACCCCAACAACTTAAAGAACTTCCAGGCGCCTTCAGAGCCTTTCGCAATTCCTCGATGTTCAAGGATCCATCGCCAGTCGCATCATAGGTTTGGAAGGCCTGCAGGGCCACTCGCAAGACGTTGCTTTTCTTCTGCCCTTCTCCCAAGGTTGTAGACTCTTTGACCCGATCGACCTGTATGTATTGTGTCCATGGACTGAATGTATAATATATGCATGCATGCATGCATGCATGCATGTATGTATGTATGTATGTCTGTGTGCGCATGCATGCATGCGTGCGTGCGTGCGTGCGTGCGTGCGTGCGTACGTACGTACGTACGTATGTAATGTGTGTAATGTATGTATTGTATGCATGGTAATGTATGGTAATGTAATGTAATGTAATCGTAACCGTAATTGTAAATGTAATGTAATGTATGTATGTATGTATAATATACATATATGTATATATTATACATATATATATAGTATAGATATACACATATATATATATATATGTGTGTGTGTAGATCCCTATCTCGTCCTATATCTATGTAGCAAAGATTGGCAAAGGCATCAAGTTTTAAGCTCCCAAAGCATCCACCAAACACCGCCTTTTTGATGCGCTCGTCTCTTGCTTCACCGGTCTCCCTGATGCGTCAAGTTGATGCCACAGCTGACCAACGTTCTCGGGGTATGCAGTATACAACACTTTTACAGTATAAATGGGAAAATATATATATATATACTGGTATATATATATATGTTTATCTATATATATATATAATTATATAATACATAAAAGCATATAAAAGCCACAGTTGATATGGATTTGGGTCCAAAAGCGGTGTTCTTGTTAACCGAGCAAAAATAGAGATTTGACCATTGGATTTCACCAATCAATAATGGAGATGTTGGGAATCTTAGTAACTATATAGACTATATACCTATTGTACTGACTTTTTTAATGAGATAATGGAGTTGTCCAACACCCAAACATGGTGGATTTATACCCGATTAGATGGCCGTAATGGGGAATGCTGATCGACCATGAAAATTCGGTGCATTGTAATGCGCCTCAAGATCGCTCGTGTGACTGCCTTGCAGGGCGGAACAATGCACAGCGTCAACAAACATCTTTCAACATCCCGTGTTCATTGCTGTTGTACAATATCCATTGCTCTTGTTTTTTGTCGACATCTTCCAACCACAGGACATTGCGGTACAGTGCCTGAGTCAAATCGTTGCCCTTCTTCAGCCAATGCAGGAATTCTTTGTGGGAGACCTTTCCATCGCCACCTGGCCGAAGGACGCGGTTGGGGACAGACTCTGGACGGGTGTCGATTCGACGCCACGTCGCGACGTTGCCACCGTTGCCTCTGTCCAGGTCTTTGCATAAGACGTCAACGTCTTTGAAGGTAAAATCCGAGTTCAACCTGAGCGAAATCTGCCGGCGAAACTTGGAAAGATTCTGTATTTGGAAGAACCAAATGGATTGGAAAACATCATTGATTTCCTGGGAATCGTCGAAAGCCATCCATTCACCATTGATAGCGGGATCCTGTAAGACAAGCGCCACAACCCCTTTTTAAAAGGACTGGGCAATTTTTCAGGGCCATGGGACGTGCGGAAAACTCGTGCGAGCTCATCGCGGTCCAAATAGCCGCCACCATCTGAGTCAAACCTGCAACCGTGTCGTCGGCCATGCGATATGTAGGATCAAAACCCTGTCCCCTGGTGAGCACAGAAGCTAGTCAATGGATGCATGGCTGCATGCTTATGGCATTGTATACCCATCCCCACATTTTTGTATGGGTCAAGCATTGGGTGCCAGTGGACCAACAACATTGGCCCACTGGCACACTGGCGTCAATACTTTTGACCCATACTCATACTCACGTCCAAAAAATGAAAGAAAATGGAGCACCCCTGGTATCTTCTTCCTCGAGGCTTATCAAGGTGTTACACGGGAAGTAGGTTTGAAGTCGAAAACCCTCAAGACAAGACTATCGCAGCATGTGTTGCACAATTGCCTTCGTATCATCCCCTTTATCCCCACTATAAGCCCCACTGCAATCATCGCCATCCATCCACATATGAGAATGCCATAGAATGCCCAAAATGAGTGGATTGTCTCAGGCTGCGCCTTTGAAACACTTCTCTGACTCGAGCAGACATCGCATCTCCTGTCTCTTTCAGGATCATCTTGTACACTTCAGTTGCGGCTCCACCTAAGGGAAAACACAGGAAAAAAACCTGGGCGAAGCAGCTGGGTTTCAGCTGAGTTGCTGTAAACCTTGGGTCCTGGCTTCCATTTTTGATCCAATGAATGAATTCAGAGTGCGAAACTGAGCCATCGCCACCTGCAGGTTTGCTTCAAGCAAAATCTATGGTTTCAGAATGTTTCATGCAACTTCGGAAGCCTCTGTCAAGCTCGTGCACATACTGCGTGATTTGTTTGGAGGTGAAAGATGGACACAAAGTCTTGAAAACTGACCTCAGGCGACACATTTGTCATTCTTTGCCAGTTTTTTCTTGTTGTTTTTCAACCATCCGTTCCATTCGTTCCATCCGTTCCATCCGTTCCATCCGTTCCATCCGTTCCGCTTTGCGACCCAGTGGCTGTAGCTCCGTCCGGTCCAATGAACCACCGCCATCTTTATCGAAGCGGTCAAAGACCTGCTGGATCCTGGCGGGAAAGTTCCCCTTCCATGGCAGGCCCAGCTTAAAAAACACCTAACTGTAGCTGCTATAGTGGATGAATACGGTAAAAATACACTATAATAACATTATAAGTATATAATTTTATATAATACTATAAAGCCTGTTGATGTATGATCATCATGTTTATTACTACTACTTGTTCTTAATTATCACTGTTGCTAGGAATCAGCGTGAAAAAAAAACGATTCCATTTTAGTGGATTGTTGATGGGCATTGCCATAATGGATTCTGATAGTCCTCAATATATTGGCTAGTATAAAACCGAAAAAAAAAACATCAACCGAAAGGCTTCTAGGAAATGTTCATTTGGGGATATGATGGGGACTATATATTCACAATGGGAATTGCAGTGGGGAATTCTTGGGATAGCCATCAATAGATGTTTCTATTGACCATATAGAGAGGGTAAATCAATAGGAAACACAATATGGAGCAATATGACAGTGTGTCAAAACCTTGTACCCCTGGTGAACATCAAAATAGCTGGTAAATGGATGTTCATCCCCTAATAAACTGTATCTATAGGTATTGATCCATACCCATATGGGTTCCCCTCAAAACAATGAATGTCCCCTCAATTTATGCCCAGTGAAACAAGACTGTCAATCGTTTTTGATGGGGCAGTTCATCCCAATTCTGAGTCGAACTACTGGCAATTTTCACAGAGAACAAACTGATGAAACAATGATGAAACACTAATCCTGGCTAACCCATGTCACCTTGATGGCTTAATAATCTACTGATAATGATTCACAGCAATCGCAAGGGTAAAAATAATAGCAATAGCGATAGTTGTAGTAAAAGCAATAGCAATAACAATAGTAATAGGAATGGGAATAGGAACAGGAATAGGAATATCACTAGTAATAATATTAATAATAATGATGATAATAATACTAATAAATTCATTCGTTGACACACTTTCCAAAATAATTTATAGCAACAATACCTATTATCATCATAATACATAATACCCAATTCAATCAATCATAAACAATAGCAACTCTACATTGTTTTCCAGTATATCATCTATTTTTCATTGTTTTTCATCATTTTCCCCATAAAAATGATTACTGTAAAACATGGCTGTCACTGTGGGTATATCCCACTTTTAGACAGAAAAACAGGCCTCTGTGCCAACCCATGATCATCCACTTGGTGCTCTGCCGGCACCGGCGACGCCGCCGGCGGCACCGGCGACGCCGCCGGCGTCCCTTCTCTGGACATGACGCGCAGCAGTCGCGCCGGGGGTTGCCAAGGGATCAGGTGTCAACACGAGTCATTGGCTGAAATCTGGTCATCAAATGGTGAAATTCATGACAAATTTGGTGAATTCGGACCATTTTTTTTGGTAAATGGTCATAGTCATCGGCTGTAAACCATCAATATTTGTGGCGATGAACGATCACTTACTATAAAGGTCAATTGTGAATGTTCATTAAATAAAGAACAAACGCAATGGATCGAACATGTGATTTTGGAAAAACTGTGGCACAACAACATGAATGAAAATGTGTGTTTCTATTTTTGCACTTGGTTTCACCTAATTCCCTGGGGGTATTTTGGTGTTGGAGTGTTTTCGCTGCATAGTTTTTGTCGTCATTGATCCGCTGGGGTAGGAATCATGTTCTCGGCAATAATTTTGGCAACGATGAACTGTCAAACAAAATGCATGATTTATTTCAATCGTACTTGGATTGGGTTTCACAAAAAAAAATGTTTCCCAGCAATTCCGTGTGTTTTATGCAAAAAATGCAAATTCATTGCCATCGAAAAATGTTGAATCCTTGGGACGTGCATCAAATTATTTCACTTATAAAAAAATATGCCCGATCATCTGAACAGTCATGTCATCTCCAGTGGTCTGTTTGGTAACGTTTGTGATGTATACAATGACACGGGCATCAAGAATGCCAATCGCAAACCCGTTTCAAAGTTGTGACACCCAACAGTTCTGACACACAAAAATTCCTTTGACGCAAAAATATGCAAATTACTGGTTGCACCGATCGTAAAACATGTTTATCACCTTTCCAACCGCTGCTGGGCCAAAAACATGATTGCAATGCCAAACATTGTACTCACTGTCAAGAGTTGCACAGAGATGAAATGCTGTGCACAACACTGCGTCGCCTTTTTCAAAGCTGGGGTTGCTCGGCGGCCTGTTTTTCAGGCTGCAGGGTTTGGCCATCCTGCAACACGACGCCTAATATTTAGGCGAAGGCATACGACGCTTGGAGTTTCAAGCGAAGGCATTGGATGAGTCAAGGCAGAGACCAAATGTGTTTGACAAAGGTTGCACGAGCCAACGGTGAGCTGCAAACTGCCAAGGGTGGCAGAGGGTGGGGCAGTTTGCAACTCACCTAAAAAAGAAAACATGATTGACCACAATCAGCATGACATTGTTGAGTGTAAAGAACTTGAAGTGACATGGAGTGCGTTGAAGATGGACATGAAATTGTAGCACACATTCCCAAACAACCGTTTGAACCAAGCAGCTGATGTGCGTCCACATCTTGCATGCGGTGATAAGTCGGTATCATGTTTGACAGCTACATTATCACCTTTCCAACCGCTGCTGGACCAAAAACATGATTGCAATGCCAAACATTGTACTCACTGTCAAGAGTTGCACAGAGATGAAATGCTGTGCACAACACTGCATCGCCTTTTTCAAAGCTGGGGTTGCTCGGTGGCCTGTTTTTCCCCCCAACTTTCATAGAGTGCCACCATCTTGTCCCAGCTGGCTGAGACATCAAGAAAACATTCCTCAGCGCCCATGCTCAAAACTTTCTGGCAGCAAAATCTCGATGGTCCATCTGAAAGGTTAGAATCCGTGGGGATCCTTGCATACCACGGTGTGAGCTGGCAGATGCACTCCAGTGCCATTGTCGCAATGAGGATTTTCCTGGTTGTTACATTTCTAGAGACGCAAGAAATAAGGGAATCACGAACACCGTTGTTATCGGTATAGATGACACCTGCATTCGTAACTCGTTCACCCCAGAGCGAGAAGGCACAAAACAATGCAAAGAATTCACACTCCAAAATTGCCGTTTGTTTGCCTGATGGATTGAGTACTGACACCATCTCATCAGGCAGCTTCTGAGAGAAAAACAGGATTGGCTTTTCCGCGGGGTTGAATAGCACTGCACCAACTCCCGCAGTAACATTGGCACCGTCTGCATCGTAACAAGCATCTGTTTGAATGAACCATGACGCGGCTGATGATGGCTTCAATTCCCTCGGACGCCCGTCACGCAACAAACAACTATGTAATTTCATAGCGAGAATCGCATCACCTGAAAGCAAGGTTCCCTTTGAAGAGTAAGCATGGTTCGAGATGGCTGCAAGTGAACATTTGTCAGCCCTTCCAAAAACATTACCAGAAGTGAATTGAAGCCTGCCCCTCAATCGCAAGGCTTCCTGCTTTGTCATGTGACCTCGTGCGATCACCATATCCAAGAACTCGATCAGTTCCTTCACAAGTCCGGTATGCAGTGTCGACACATCAATAGCTACACCCAAAGCATGAAACATATTACCAAAAGGGTGAGCCTTGCCACCAGAGTCTGAGAAGGCCCAACCAAGAAGCTGGAAGTACATGTGTACGCAAGAAGTAATGGAGTTGCACTCTGAATCTGGTGATGCTGCCACAAAATCATCCAAGTAGTTTGTCAACAAGACCTTCAACTCTTTGACCAAGACAAACCACAAGCTTTGAGAGATACGCAAGAATGCGTGCACTGACCTCACCGAGCCGAATGGGAGGGCTTTCATTGCTATATCGTGAAGCTCATCCAAAGTAACCCGAGCCGGCTGGAATTTGGTGGGCCACAAGCCCGTCTTACCCACAGCTCCAACAAGATCTGTGCCACCACGCAACTCTTCAACAACACCCATGTCAGGGTCGTCAACTGATCTAAGCATCTCTTCCCAAACCAAAATGTTCTTGTCCTTGAGGATCTGGGCAACTTCAGCGTCCATGGACGACTTCAACACAACCTCTTGCTCCTTGAGGTCAACAAGGCGCCTCAACCAAAAACTCAACTTGGAGGCTCTATACTGTAACCGCTGCTGCAAGTTATTTTCCTTGTAAAATTCAATTGTCAATTGCAGAACTTCTGGCAATCCAGATTTCACAGCCATTGGGTGCCCAAACTTCACCATCTGCTCAATGAACTGGTCTTCTGACCAAGGCACTCCCCACAGTTGAGTTTCGCAATGACCTTGTTTGTCAACATCAGGCGCCTGACACATTGAAACAATACGGTTACGGTCATCTTCACAAATCTGCTGCTCCGAAGCAAAAATTCCCCTTTTCAGACATGAAGGCGGCAACAAACAGCATGACTTGCAACAGTTTTGAACCTTTGGGTAAAACTGTTGGCGCATCTACTGCTTGAACTTTGAGTTGTACTGACAACTTTGACTGCAAAAGAGCTTGTGGCAAGTCGCTTTGATAACCAGAGAGTGCCACTTTGGAGGCCTCAGAATAGCTACAACCTCCTCAGCGGCGGGTGCAACCGCCCGAATCGCAGTTGTTGTCCAGACAGGGTGTGGATTCCTCAGCGGTGGCCGTCGAGGTGCCTCCCTAGAAGACAGGGAAGATTGTTTTGGGAGGGCCACAGTGGCGCTGACAAGAGCAATCCGACACACTTACATTGTCTCCCCCATAGACATGGCTGGGATGATTGGAATGGCTCAAACGTTGGC
>Ga0126342_10005888_pt1 | contig 21580 bp, 18 predicted proteins | sample Cyp1metagenome_FD_92528 | JGI IMG/M metagenome (GOLD analysis project Ga0126342, IMG submission 92528) | Coral microbial communities from Lord Howe Island, Old Settlement Bay, Australia - Cyphastrea 1 metagenome | ecosystem: Host-associated > Invertebrates > Cnidaria > Coral ... | reverse complement strand
TTCTCGGCTCATGTAGTATTGGTTTTCAATAGGCGGAATGGAAAAACAATTTAAAAAAAAATGGTCCCGAGCGCCGGCATTCTTTTTATTAGGGGGACCTTTATTAATAGGGGGTCGAGATTAGCCTGATGTGCGTGTTCCGGGGTGCCCAACTAGCCAGTTTGAATGCCGAAGTTGTTCCGGTGTAACCTTGCAACAAGGCGGTTAGGCCTTGAATTTTGTGGTATGCCCATTGCTGTGCCCCTTAAAGACCTTAGGTATGTTCCTGTTTGGAGCTCTGGCGATGCGGATTCGGTGGAAGAATTCATCGATGGAAAATGGTGCTGGGTGCACGTTTGGGGAGGCACCTTAGCTGCGTTTCATCGGTGGTGCCTTGGGTGTTGGTAGCATCTCATGATGCAGCGATGCAGCGCCACCGCAATTGGTTGGCTTGAGTGGTTTGTGTTTTAGATGGTTTGTTTATGTTTGTTTAACATCCTGAGGTTGGGTCAGGAAGTATCTTCCAGGCTGAACTTCTCCTTGTTGCAGTTTCGCCATCAACATACCCTCCACATCCCTTTGCTTTGAACCATGATGCTGGTCAACGAAGTTCCCCTTCAGCACAATAGGTTCATTCATCATGTGCTACAGCAGCTGCGAATGAACTTCCATTTTTCGCCTCCAAAGTTTCCAAAGTTTCCAGGTGAGAACGTGGAAATTTCGCTTCGTCACGCTGGCACCAGCACACCCCGACCCTCCAGTACAACACCTCGCAGCATTCCGAAGTTGGATGCTGCTTGTCAGCTAATATGCAGCTGGAACAGCGGAGAGAGTCACCTGACCGGACCAAAACCCCCCAAACGATACCCGTTTCCACTTGATCCTGTCTGAAATCTTCATCAAAATATATCAAAATGTCATAACATGTATAAAATGTCCACCTAAAATTTCCGAACATCCCAGATTCTTCACCGAAACTCCCATGGTTTTTCCATGGTTCGAAGCCGCTTCCTTCGCAAGGTCGAGGGCGCCGCCACGAACCCGGGCGCCGAGACGGTGAAAACGCCCCAGGACCAGGTCTGTGGCGCGACCTTCGCGGCGCACTGGGGTACCTTGGCGAAGGAAATATGGGAGCTGTGGTTTTTCGATATGTTTTTTCTATGTCCCATAGGATCCATGGTGCTGCTATATATGGTCACATGGATCCCATCAATATATCCCCTTTATGTTAGCATATATACCAGCACCATGGATCCTATGGGTGTTAAATGATTGATGATTGATAAAAGAATATATAAAAGCTATAGAATTCTATAAAATGAAATTGTTTGACTGAATGTCTGATCTAATGGCTGTGAGTTACATTCAATAGATTACAATGATTTACAGCAGTTCTATCCTTAATCTTCTTTGGGATCCACCAGAATAATCCAGCAACAGTAGTGATGTGTGAAATTGTGAAGAACACCCGCCTGCACTAAATTGAAATAGCCCAAAATGGTTGACAATTGGTGGTGGTTTGGCATTGTTCATTCCACATTCGTGATGTTGAACAGGTAAGTTGGGGGGAAGAGATGGGTGAAACATGGTGAACAGCTCAAAATGGTTGAAACACGGTGGTCAGATGCTGGAGTTCTTTAAGCTTCAGGCGATCCCTGAAGACTTGCCGAACCATGCCAAGTGGTGAGAGTTTTCCACTTCCATTTGTGGTGCAAGCCCAAGGTATGAGTGAAGAAGGGGCGATGTGTGGCCATCAGTTTCCTGCTTGCAAGCTGGGCATTCCATCATCATTCCATCCGCTAGTCAGCCTTTGAGCTATGTCAGCTATGTGTCACGCATGCATTCAGATCACTTTTCATCCCCACAGACCATTGGAAAAGCTTTGCTGTTGAAACCCTGCAGGGGTGGCTGTTCTTGAACCTCCGGCTAAACAAGGCTGGCCTTTCAAGTGTGTCAGCGCTTCAAGCTGGGTCGAAGCACCCGTTCTGGTCTTCTGAAGTGTTTGGCCGAGCGTGTCGCGAACTTTCACAACATGAACCGAGAATGGGTACTTGGGTGCAGCCTTCAGTCAGTTTTAGAACTGTTTTCTGTTCTCCCTCACTTTCAGCAAATCCCAATTTCTTGTTTAAACCTTCAGCGGGGCTGCCGAAAGTCACACCCGGAGTTGAATATATCGATATTATGTTATGGCTGTATTTTCATGCATAAAAGGGGGATTGGCTGTTTTCCACGCCAAAATAACGAATAAATCACCATGGTTAGCCGTTAGCCATCTTGGTGAGTCCGGTTGCGCTTATATAGGGACCATCCAAAAAACACCGCCATCTGTGACCTTAGGAGATCTTTGTGCAAGCCATGAAGGTGAAACACCACGAAGCTGAGAGGGAACTGCAGCACCAAGAAAAGATCTTTCGTGAAGCCATGGAAAAATATGATTCCAGTTGCTTGGCATTGGTCAAATTGGCTCTGTGTTGGCCAAATTTTGGTTGTTCTTTTGCTAGCTGGGTTGAACATGGAAATAAGCGGAAACCCTTGCGCGCGTTTCCCAGCATTTTAGAGTTCCTGTTAATGTTCCCTTCATCCAATTCTGAGAGTGTTTTATGGATTTTCTGCTGAGTATGTGGCTTCAATCAATGAACATATCAAAATGAGGAATTAACCATCAGACGTGTGGTAGGATGTGGTAGGGCCTTTTTTTTCCCTCGCAGCCAACTAATGGAAAGACTGCATGGAGAAGGATAAAGCCTAGATTTGGGAAGAAAGAAATGGTGACTACCGATAGCTTATCTAGCATAATCTAGCATTATAATGCTCAGACATGTTCAGACAGTCTATTGAACTATTGTGTTGTTGTTTCAGTTCCTCCATTCTGGACAGACTCATGCTTCCCAAGACTGGATGAACGGAACATTGGCTGGAAAGGCATTTTTTTGTGTGAACACATGTTAAAAACATGTGTTTCTTGAAAAAACTTAAACCAAGACAATGACTAGTTTATCTCCATTGTTTCCCGTTGATATGCCCTTTTTTCTCCATGAATTTTGAGGCGTGGACATGTTCCAACGTTCCTTGGCATCCTGCACTCGGCGGCATCTCTGCGAAGAGGAAGATTTCCGACTTCGCATCTTGGACACCTGGTCAAGTGATGGTGAAGTGAGGCTTAAATGATACAACAAAAACGAATGTGGGATATTGTGGAATCGCTTTCTTGTTCCATGTGGACAATATGTGGTATGAAGTTCATGCATCTCCTTCCCGGATGAGACGAAACTGCTAGATCCTCAGGTGAGGATGAGGATGTTGCCGAGGCCACTCAGGCTGGAAGTCGGGGTGGTTCGCCCGGGAAGATGGGCTGATTTCACCGAGACAATGGGCTGTTCATGGAGGATTTTCCAACAAATCTGTTCCTGTTTGGAACATGAATTTTATTTTCCCCAATAGCTGGGATGATGATCCAATCTGACGAACTCATATTTGGTCAACCACCAACTAGGTTCTTGTTGCTTCAGGCTTGATTTCGAGACACCTGATGAAAGCATTCCTTGTCTTTTTTTGTCTGGCTGTTTGGTTTTATAGCATGTTTATCCCTAGAACTTGCGGATGCGGCTTGGGATCTCTGTGACGTTGCTGGGCCGTTATGGCTCAGCACATCTCACCATGGGATCCTGAGGCTTCGTTGTGGAGGGTAGCTTATGAAGAATGGTTTTTATTTGCAATAGTTATATAAATACTGGTTGGTGGTTTGGAACATGAATCCCAACTGACCTTCATATTTTTCAGAGGGGTAGGTCAACCACCAACCAGAATAATGATGACTTAATGACCTAATGGGTGTCAGTGGGTATTTGATAGATGCAATGGGATATTTAAGTATCAACTAATCTTATAATCCTTCAGACGGCTTCTGCTGCTGGGTTCTGCCCCATGGTGTGGGGGATGGGATTGGGATCGGGATCTGGTCCCGTTGCGACAGCTTTTTTCGGCGAGGTGAAAGAAAGGATGGAGGAGCAACAGCAGAAGCTCATGGAGTTCCAACTGCAGGAGGCGCCACAGGGGCCACAGGGAACCCCCAGGCTGAGAAGATTCGACCATCGAATTGCCTGGCATACGAGAACACTAGAAACATCTAGAAACGTTATATCATTCACCCAGACTGAATGAGTAGGCTGTCTGGGAAGTATTGCCGCATGTTTTGCCACAAACCACTGACCACAACTTGCGGACCATGAGTGGCCATCATGGTGGACCCGTGTCAGGAACAATTTCAGATCTCCTTGGAGCAAGCCGCTGAGCTGCAAAATGGGGTAGCGGTCTCACTTATTAAATCGATGAATTAGGGACTGACGACGAAAAAAAGTTATTGAAGTATGCCGACAAGTATTGGTTTGATGCTGACCTTGACTATCTCTAGGGACCCATTTCACTGGTGTCAGACGAGCCAGGTGCGAAGCAAATACAACGACCTCGTTGCTGAAGATGCGCGTGGACTGACCAAGTGGACGAGGGTTGGGTTGGAGATATGCGATATGCTCCCTACATCCTGGGTAAAGCTCAGGAGTTAGAGAATGGGTTAAGATGGGTTAAGTGAAGCTTTAGCCGTAAATGCAAACAAAACCACCATTTCATGTCCGGGCTTCGCCAGTTTGGACACACCGATGTTCCCCCGATACCGGCATGTGACTGAGGGATTCCAATCTGTGCAGCAAACAAAGTTGTGGCACGCGGTACTTGCATCCATGCTGACAGAAACACACGTGGTCCCAGCGATTCTATCACAGATAACCCAACGGCTGGCCTCACCTACAATGATCCTTCATCAGCCAAGGACTGCACTCACAGCTGCAGGAGCCTGCTTATTTGCGACTGCAGATCATGGTTCCTGCATCCTCTGGTACTTTGTTGCATAGATATGGGACACGGCACGGCCCATTTATAGTGGATTTACTTGGTAAAGTGGTGATTGTCCATATAGCTATGTTACTTTACCAGAGGGTAAGGACATTATCACAATTGTTTCCTTCCGGTTTTGGTATGATAATGAAGAAGCTTGGGAGCATCCCACATATATATATATATGCGTGTGTATGCATATTGGTTGTTAGAAGGTTATCTGGTTGGTGGTTTGGAACATTTATTATTTTTCCATATATTGGGAATCATAATCCCAACTGACTAATATTTCTCAGAGGGGTTGAAACCACCAACCAGTTATGTATTGATGGTAACCCCTGCAGCTGCACATGTTGGTGAGACTTCTAGGGCCTAGTTATCGCGATAGCCCTTGAGGCCCAAGGGCAAGGGGAAGTGACAAATCCCTACACAACAATTCAGGTAGTTTTGGGGAAATCACCATTGCAATTTCTGTTTGTTTGGGGTTCCAGGTAGTTTTCATGATATGTTTTTTCCATTTATATGATATTTTCTATAATGAACATATCATCATTTAGAGGGCAATCTTATATTTATGTTCATATTTATTTCCCATGGCTGTTTCTCGTGCGATATCGTGCGGTATTTTTGTTCATATCTATTTCCATATGTTTGATTGTTATGGTATTCCTTTCTATTTCCATCTGATATAAATTCCCAGCTGTTTCCACAGGGATATCCATTTAACAACACACATGTTTCTATCCAATCCTTCGACCAGGGACCAGGGCTGACCTTCACCCCATCCCATGCCGTTTCGTTTCAAGAGGGCTAAGCCTCCCATGGGTGTGCATCCCACTTAAAAAATGGTTCAGACGCCATAATAGATCGGGGTATCCAATATATATATATATATCCTATATATAAACTATAAAAACTATGATTATATATAACTGGGTCATAGTATATAATGTGATGTTTACCTGTACTACTACCCAATATCAAGCGTTACATCTTATATCGTCCCCACCCTATAGGCACATCCCCTGCACGCACCGACTCACCTTCGTCAGGAGACGAGGGAACGACGCCTCTACCAGCAGGCGGAGCTACTGCGCCAGCGGCACTTGCAGGATGATCTGGCGGAATTGAAGGCGCTGAAAGCGAAGCTGATGAAGTTGCAGCGGGCCTCCAGATGCTTGAAACACCACGACTGTGGTGTTTTTTTTTGGGGGGACACCATGGGTTTATGTGGGTTATGTATATGTGGGAAAAGAAATGCGGGACTTTTGAACTTGGAGCTTTTCATTTAGCCAATGTTTATGTGGGATTAAACTCCGTCGACATCAGAAGATAGGGAATACCACAGGAATGTGGAACTTAAACTGAGGGCTTCCTAAGTCATGGGGGGTACCCCAATAGCTGGATGGTTTATAGTGGAATAAATTTGAACATCCATAAAAATGAATGATTTTGGGGGTACCACCATTTAGGAAACGATGCTTGAAAGGTTATCCAATGTTTATGCGGGATTAAACTCCATCAATTGACATAAGAATATGGGAATACCACAGGAATGTGGTTCATGTGGTTAAATAATTGCTGGATTTTTTTTCAAAGGATCCTCTCATTTGTTGATGGTATTTAAATGTATTGAATACTAAATTTAAATAAATTTAAGGGGATGGGATTTTTTTTATGTGATAACTATGACAGTAATGGTTGACAATTTTAGATACATTTGGGTGTTTCTCTCCTTTTTATTGACTGGCGGATGGGATTTGCAAATTACCACTGTTGTCCGTTCCCCGAGAAGGAAACACTGATTCTATGTTATCTATGATATACTTTGAAAGTCATTGTGCTCGTATGGTTTTGGACAAGCAGACACATTAACACGGTTCTTTGGCCACTGGTGTTTGCTAAATAACTTCTGTTTCGGTCACATTAGCCACCGGGCAGAGTTTTTGTTCGGGGATGGGGATATGATGCGAAGGATGTCAACAATCGAAATTAGACAGCATAGAGTAGCAGTACACAAAACCGGAGGTATTTTGAGGGGGGCTCATGAGCAGAGACGTTCATCAACCGTTTATCCGTGTGGAGATGGCCCAAAGCTTAAAATAGTGACTCCCATGGCTATGTAACAAATTACTGCACCAAAAAGTTCAGAACGGTGAAGAGAGTGGGGAGCTATGGGCTTATGGACTTGAGCCGGGTTTGAATGCAGCCTTTCCAAGAAACGGAGCAGAAACTGACCGCCAAGTTCGAAGACTATCTTCGAAAGGTGCCGGGCATGGCATTGGTGGCATGCAGCGGTTGACCTTCATGGGAATGGTGGCTTGTAGTGGTAAAAACATGGGGAACATCAATTAATGAAAATCATCAAACATCATCAGACTATTGCTGGTTCTTTTTTCCAGCCATGTTTGATTGTGGGAGGGTATTGTAGTCACGTTTTCGATGTGTTTTTAGGAGGAGGTTGAGGTAGGTAAGTAGAAGTAAAGTAGTAAATGCAAATGCGTTTTTTACACAGGCCTGTATTTGCGCTACCCATGCTTAATGCTTATGGAAATGAGGTCCTCAAGCTTGACAGTCGAGCTGAGGTGGCAAACCAAGATGCAAAGACCTTGCGCACTGGTGGTGGGTATATCCTGAACAGCATGGCCAAGGTTGAAGCACAAGCCTTCCTCCGTGAACTGCGGCTCTGAGCGAAATCAGCTCTGAGTCACTGAGTCGAGCCAGGGGGAAAGGCCGTCATGAGCCGTCATGCGTTGTTGCATCCTGAAGCACACTGTGAATGAGATAAAGAGGGCAAACAAATTGAAGCAACGAAAAAAACTGATTGGTCTAGTCTTGTTTATTTTGCTTGTTTCTTGCCAAAATACGGAGAGAGATCCCAAATGACAACATTTTTCAGGGGTTGACATGATAAACACCAGAGTTTGAGATCCAAAGCGGCCCTCCACCTGCGGTGACTTTCTGATAACGACATTCGACCAGTGAGATCTTGGGGCCAAGTTGATCTTTCAGGCATTGAATGGATCGTCCATTCCCATGAGTACCTCGATCACTTCATTTTTTTTCGTTTGGATGCGAAACATGTGATTAGAACCGCGCACAGCATGCGTAAGTTGAACATTTCGGAAAATATGTGTGTCGATTTGTGTGTTGGGCCAGGAACTTTTACTTTTTTGGTTGCTTTGCCCCCCCCAAGCCTCAAGTTACGCTCGTCGGTGCATGCAGAAAAAATGGGTGATGTATGGTGATGTGCTGCCAGCTGCCTTCTGATTCTACCTGCACAATTCCGCCTTCATGCATTGCATGGCGAATATCCCCCTGGTTTACCGGGAGCGGCATTTCAATAGTGATGATTCTGAACCCGTTTGAAACCGACAGAGCTGTTTCATCAGAAGATTCAGCAGGGTTTCACGCGGGGGCCACACGATAGGTCAAAGCTGGGTACCCCAAGAGTGGGATTGTCAAGGAATCATATTATGTGTAAATAAAAGTGCATCAGTCCTCATCAATCATTAGAATCATGATCAATTCAATCCAACCCATTCTATACGAATTATCTCATTATAGTAACTCCAATCCTAAAAAGATAGAAAAACTAAATCCTAGTAAAATAATGCATAAAAACAGTGATAAATTGCTGTTCTACCTTTTTTGGGGGTGCCGCTATAGGTTGGATCTGTCAATGCTGCCAGGTCGAGCTGGAACGTCTGCAACATGAAATTCTGACGGCCAAGAAGCTTCCCTCGGAGCCTCGCTGTGTCAAAATGTGTTTTTCGGGGATTTCGTTTAGAGGTTTAGGGTGAAACTAAAACCACGTCTTGATGATTTTTGGCTGAGACAGATCATATGAATCATATAGCTTTGTGCAATCATAGATTAAAAAAATGAGATTTGATCTATAGATTCTGGATAGATTATGAAAAAACCCAGAAAAATAATCCTAGATAGACTGATCTGGAGTGTTTTTAATTTCGACAAATTTCTGTCCCAGAAAAACGTCCGGAAGTTGTGGCGATGTCATGACCATTCAGGAGGCCGTCCACGGTCCTGGCACCACTGTGACGTTGCTGGCGGAGGAACGGCGATGGCTGCAGAAGCATGGCGGCTTCGTGGAAGGCCACGCCTGGGTCGGGGGTAGCTGCATTTTGTGCTGGGGTTGATGGAGGCTAGGGGTAGTATGGGGTTCACCATACTTAATGGTGATTTAATGGAAGTGGTGGGTAGTTGATTGGAGATAGAATGGGATATTGATATTGAACCCAACCACGAATTAAGTATGATTAGCCATGATTGTTTGGGTATGTCTGAACATGGTATACCCACTCTTTATGGCCATTTGGATGTGGAAAATCATGATGAGCCACTGGATTTAAATTTAGGGGTATCCAATTTTCAGACAAACCCATTTCCTGTTTGGCGAACCTACTGTATTTTGGTTGAAAGATGCATGGCATGGGTTGGAGAATTGCAGCCCAGAAATTCCCAGAAGCGGTGATGAAATATCCACGTGCACAGCAGATGAGGCAGCCAGGTGAGGCCCAAGAATAATAGGCAGAAGGTTTGAAGGATTTTGTAGTTTCAACATGTTTAAACCCTGTGAAAAATGGGATGATGATCCAAATTGACGAGCATATCTTTGGGATGGTTTGTTCAACCAGCAGCCGTTCACACAAGAATTATATATATACATAATTATATATATATATACATAATTACATATAAATGGGTATACATGGGTTGCCACGAAGACCCCGGAAGCCTACATCAGGAGATTGAAACTTTGAGGTCCTAGCAAGCGCAATTTGAGCAAAGGTTTTTCCCGTAGGCAACCTTTTTTTTTGGTGTGCCATGTTTGGTGTGCGTCCGATGGATGGATTGATAGATGGTAGTTAGATAGATAGATAGATAGATAGGTAGATAGGTGGATAGAAAATTGATATGGATGAGATATACATATATACGTATATATTTATACTGTATATTACTATTGTTATATTATTATTTTGTTATTATTGTTATTACATATGCATATGTGAATTATTACATTGAAATATGCACACACACATATAATTATATATATAGTGTATCTATTTTTAGATGCATACATAAAGCAATAAATATATGTTAGATATTAAATTGATGTATCATGAGTTAGACTTTTGTAGTTGCCACAGGCTGGGGCTTTCGCTGGCGAGCAGGCCAGCGCCGTTGCGCGGGCTCTTGCTCGGATTCATGGGATTAACGGGGATTAGCTCATGGATTTTAATGGGGATTAATGAGGATTAATGTGACAATCTAGTGGAATATAGTGGAATAATGGGGATATGATGAGGATATGAGGAGATCCGTGGTAAAAAGTGGCGATGATGGAAGTTACCCTTTGGTAATATTTGGTAATTAGAGGTTCTGACCAGCAAAAATATGGGGATACAGTTGTGCTGAATGAAAGTTGATGGTATTATTGAAATTACACTCTGGTAGTTTGTTACATAGCTATTGAACATGGCCATATATAGTTGATTTACTTATTAAACATTGTGATTTTCCATAGCTATGTTGGTTTCCCAGAGGGTACTACTGAACCATGGGTGTTTAAAACACACAGTAAACGCACTGGTGCCACACTTGTATAGCTGATATATGTTTAGAAAAAAATGAATAAAACTTATATTTCACGCCAAACTGATAAACCATGGCGACTCTCAAACTGAACATGTACAGTATACTATGTTTCTCATGACATGTTTGTGCGTGTGTGGTCGCTCTCCTGCTACCACGTGGTACTGCCAGGTGCGGCAGATCATGAAGTGGTTCCTTGGTGCCGTCAGGTCTGTGGTTCGTGTTGATGTCAATTCTTAGCAGCAAGGGGAAAAAACAGAAGAAAAGAACTCATGAGAAGCCATGTGTTTTCCACATGGTATCAAATGGTCCAAATCGATTGGTGCAGGTCGACTTAAAGCAATGCCAAACCCTTAACAGCATGGTGACGTGATCAACTCCCAGGTGGTCACTCACGTGCCCAACATCTTGGGGACTTTTCTGGAGCCCAAGGATTTGAAGGGAGCCCGGAACTCAGGAGCAGCAAAATTGCTGAAGTCTGGAAGCGGGGACTGTAACTGGAAGATTCACGATGTGTGATGCGCATTTCTTCAAATTGTCTTTTGTTGGGATGCCATGCGTGAAGATCTCATTTTTTGATATTTTTTGTCTCATTCATACTAGACTTGGATCTGTGTGCAATTTCAGGTAGTTTCTGCGGCTGAAGCCAGCCAAGTTGGTGGTAGACCCTCTGTGCCACCTGTGATCTTGTGGCTTCCTCGGGGGGGGGGGCAGGGCGGCGCAAGAAATACGCAAAAGGCATCTTTCATTGTGTGATCGACTTGACGAGACGCCAAATGGACATCCATTGGCTGAAAAAAAAAACCGCTCCCGAAAACTTGGAATCTTGAACCATCCAGTGTGAGGTTTTCCTCAAAATTATGTTTACCCCCATCCTGAAAAAAATATGTCATGGTTATCCACTTATTCCATGTTTATTAATGGGGAATAGCATCCATGTTTTCTGCCCATCCCACCAGGCACATTTTGACCTTCAAAGCCTGCCGTCGTGCCATCAAATTCAACGACCACCTCGAACAGGCGAGAGATGGCGAAAGGGGATCGGAGGACAATGGGAAACCCATATGGATTCCATGTGTTTTTTTTTTTGGAGTTTTTCTCCAATTTCAGAAATGATTTTGAAAGACTCATGTAAATTGGTTGTTGAAATATGAAACGAAAACAATCAGGATAAGGAAATTTGGTGAAAGGGACATAATTATTTGTTCTGCAGTTGTTCCCCGACAAAAGACAATAGATCATGGGATGAATTAATTCCTTCCATGCCATTCAAAGTGACCTCTTTATTTCCTCAGGCCTCAGGGCATTTAACCCTTGACAGGCACAGATGGAACGGCTCATGAGGGAGCTCAGCAGATGTGAATTGCCCTTTCAGTGCGGCACCAAGGTATGAGATTTGGTTCAGAAACACATGGGGAGGTGACGGAGTAGAATCAGGTTGTGTAAAGCATGGCATATTTCGAAAATTTCAAAAATAGGTTGGTCAATTTGGTATATTCATGGCATATTCATGGCATATTCTGTACAGTCGAAATTGGTTGACTTCTCCTCGCCGGTCAACACCTTGGTTACCCCCCAAGGTGTGATTCACGTGAGTTTGCCCATCCCAGGTGTGCTCATGGCAGACCCACGGTGTATCCATTGGCCAGCTTGGCACAGTTGGAGGATCGAGGCGCTCTTCCAGACGGCGATGTGAAAATGCGAATGGCAACCCAGAAAATCCATTGAAAATCCCGGAAACATGGGAATTGTAGATATTCTAGTCACTGGTAAACATACAAAAAACTATGGAAAATCACCATTTTCAATGGGTAAATCCACTATTTCGACTGGGCCATTTTCAATAGCTATGTTAAATTACCAGATGGTAGTCACTGGAAACAAAATCATAGATTAGCTATAGATTAGCCGATTAGCCATATGTTCGGTTTAAAAAAACAGGCAATATGAATGTCTTTGACTTGGCATTTATATTTTGCACCAATGCATCTCAGAAACATGTAATTAATTAGTGCTGATGCAACGGGGCAGTGTGAGCGGTGAAGACTGCTTATGGTTTGATTATACATATCATCAGCATTTGGTATGGTTGAAAGTCATGCTGTCGAACAAACATGTTTATGGATAGTTTTAAGTTCAAGTGAATGCCGGAAACACCCCATGGTTTTGGGGGTTTCAAGTTTGAAAACTTACCCGTTTGTTTGCACATGTATCGCTTCGAAACGGAGGTCCTGTTCCAAGGTCATTTTGATTCATTTCTTGAACGGATTTTATGGAAAATAGATTCAACATGCTGGAGTCTCGCAAGAATTGGGAAGAAAAGATAGCATCATATAGCATCAACCTTTGTTGGGTTTGTTTGATGCAAACATGGGGCCGAGTTGCACCTGGCATCCCCTGACACAACAATTGTTGATGTTTATCCATAAATGGGGGATGCAAATACCGCAGAATTGCCAGTTTAACAGGAACAATAAGGATCAAACACTTAATTTGGGGGTATATCACGGTATATCATCATCTAACTATTGGACAAATCCATCTATCTAGTTTGCTGCCAATCCGATTTCAGCGGTTTTGGGTTGAGGTTTCCTTGGGGGAAGCCCTGAATCACTGAATCTATGCATTGACACCTGAGGATTTGGGGTTCATTTTTTAGATATTTTTGATATGATTATCCCATTCTTTGATCACCCAACTTTGACCGCTTTGTCCCCCCAAATATATGATATAATAATATATATAATATATCATGATGTTATATCCCCAAAACCATAGGACCCCCACGTGCCAGAGCCGCAGGTCGCTCTTTCAGCACTTGCACGGTGATGCCAGGTCCAGCATGGCAGGGATTACTATCCAATCAAAGATGGAAATTGTGGATATAAGATAAAACTTGATATAACCAACTATACAGTATTGCATATAGTGACATCATGGGGATACAATGGGTATACCAATATTGACCACTGGTTGGTGGGTTCAAACCCTTGAAATGGGATGATGATCCAAACTGACGAGCATTGCCTTGTTGGGATAGGTTGAAACCACCAACCCATTTCCCAACAAATGGGTAGTATGGCGCCCCAGATTCAGACACACCCACGATGATTAGCGGGAGGGTTTTGAACATGGAACAGAACCAATGATCTTGAAGCAAGACAAAGCATAGAGAGGACCAATGTGATGGTACTACTCACTGATCTCACTGTGCGCTTTCAAAACTAGTGTCTTGCATGTGCAGACAGTTGGCTACTTGGCAAATTTGGATGGGTGAAAGACTAGCCATGACCAGTCAAATTGCGGTTCTCAGTGGCCTTCAATCGTTGTCTTACTTAAAGGCTCCTGCTGCATACGACTCAGTTGGGATTTTCTTGGTCCTTGTACGCGGAAACATATTCCATGGCTATTCTTCTTGGGATATATTGGGATTATCAATCAGAATCCATGAACTGGAAATGAAAAATAAAAACCGGCCATAGTTTGCTAGATTTTCCGACTCAGTAGCGATCCATGGATTCCATGGTCGATTTTCCTATCCACATGTGCTGGGTCAACGTGTGCCCCGCAGGCGTGTTCTCTCGGATGTGCACCCAGCGGTGACACCTGAGAGCGCCGCGAGAAGCCCATCGAGGCTTCTTATGGGGGACCCCAAACTATCATAGAAGTTATGGGTCATGTTTAATGCTGAAACCACTGATTTTGGGATACCTAGACTAAAGAAACATCCAAATCTCTGAATTGAATTGATCCGACCCTGCTGATGTTTAAGCAGTTTCAACTTCAAAACGGCCGGTTTAGTCTTTGATTGCATTTTTTGGCGGGGAATCGGTAAATATTCATGAGATGGTGGTCGACTGGGAATTTCATCCCCAATAAAGTGATGTGAGTTCTCATAGAATCTATGGATAATTATCTATAGTTATCCAATATAGTTATCATAATCCATTAATTATTCATCCCCAATCTTCAATCTTCTTTATCTACAGCCGTTGAAGATTGAAGATAGATAGCAGATGGGGTATATCATCCACATTGACACCAAGATATACCAAGATGTTATGCCTAGAACGCCATATGGCCATATGTAATATCTTGGAATACCGTCAGGGTGGCATGACAGGGATGGTCCCGGAGGTACAGATACGAACTGTGATGGTGTTGCAACCTTTACTCCTTTGATTGTTCAATGGAAAAGTATGGGACTGTGATTGTTTATGATTGTGTTTCTACATTTTGATTTTGGCTTCATGCTGAGAAGATGAGCCCAACTGTCAAAAAATCTAAGTTTGGAGCCTTAGAAGTACCAATTCGACCCTGCACACGGCTTCCACTAAGCCACAATTCAACGGTCAGGTTTTTCCCAAGAGTTGAATCCTATCCCTTAGTATTAAACACCCATATATGGTCCCTATGGGATTTCATCCCCTACGAAACCGTCGGGGGGATGTGTGATAATTACTCTCTGGTAAACATACAAAAAGCTATTGAACATGGCCATAGAAATAGTGGATTTACCCATTGAAAATGATGATTTTCCATAGTTATGTTAAGTTTACCAGAGGGTATGAAGAAGGGATCCAAAAACAAATCAAGCAACGGATGACTTGACCAGATCCATTGTTCCTGTGTGCAAGTTTCACAGGGAAAGGTAGACGGTCCGATCACAGAGCAAAAGGGACCGGCGCGGCACTCATGCCTTCTCATGTGATCCACAATGTCAGCTAGTTGCATGGGTGTATAACGCAGGTACAAACCAGCTACAATCCATTCCCCCCAATATTAACTACCCCCGGAAAAAAAAAAACTGGTTTAATTAACTTGTATTTTTGGATTTGATCATGTTGGGGTTCTAATTCTTGGGTGGTATTGTAACGTGATTATACAATGAGCATATCATATTCTTGGGCTCAAAATGTCTGAAAATCCTTTACGAACTTCAGAGTTAATCCTGGGGGAGGTGATCACATCCTTTGCAGATGTGGCGAGGTGTCAAAACCTATGATTCACCATCAGTTTTGGGTGATGAACATCCGAGAACGTCCAACAACTCCAGCTCAATGTGAAAATCCAGGGGACTGAGCAGGTTTGGATTCATAGCAGAGATGATTTTCTTGAGGGTGAGGAATGGGGCTGAGGGAGGGTGAAGCCACTTCTCATTAAAACACAATGACATGACAACCTCAAGGGAATGAACAAATTCAAAAAGTTCACATCGTTGCAGTTTCTTTTTAATCCACTACGCTGCAAGTCTGTCCAAAATTTGTCGCCAGCTTGTTAAAAGCAGATTTGGTGGCCAATTGTAAGACCTGATGCATGCGGCCTGTCCTCAAGATTCCGCCCTGAGCAGTTGACCACAGTGCCACGTCGATAAGGTCATGACATGGGGGGACTGAACATAGACCTACTGCAAGATTGAAAGGAATATGCCATAGTTGTCGAAACTTCAAATCCCTAGATTTTGGCGCTTCAACCGATTTTCGTGGACAACGCATCTATTGATCCCAGAAATAGTTGAAACGTCTACAAGCTGCCAGTACTTGGGGAAAACAACTTAAATCAAAACCCCGTTTTTTTTTTCATGATTTTTCCTTATCCCATTGCAATCCATTGCAGGGAACAAAACCGCTTTGAAACTGCTGGAAATAAATGCCGTCGACGTGGGGCGTGGTGGCTGGGGTTGTTGGCACCACTGGCCGTGCACTGCAGAATCTTCGGTTCCTGGGACCATCTAACATGGCCTGGGATCGCCATGGATCGCCACGTTTAGGACATCATCGAACTATATGGGGGCCAGTTTCCATTACGTAGCTATTTCTTGTTATTTAAGTTATACTAAGAGGATAACAGCCAATAGCTTGCCAACTTGGGACTTGGGCGGTAAGCATCCCAATTATCCATGTGTTTCAGCCTTTGCTTTGAGAGTTTACCCAGATGAAGGGCCTTTGACTGATATCTATGTTACCGAAGCTACATACATCTGTTTCCTTAAGACTCTAAATCCAGTTCCCAGTATGTTTCGGCCACGTTTTCATGTTAGGGTCAAACATCCTTGTCGATTTTTTTTTCTTGTTTGCATCATCAGGGTATCACAATTCGGATCCATTCTTCATCATGATCTAGCTGATCTATCCTGATCTGTCCTAGGTTGGAGGATGCCAGTGAGCGAACACTGCAACTCGCTGGAATGGAGGGGATCGAAGAGGTCTGGAAGTTTGAGAAGAAGCTACGAATTCCTGGCTTGGAAGGGACACTCAGATGAGATATGATGAGATGGTGTTAAACGTTGCCCCGACCAACTTTGAAAATCACGAAAAACCTATTGAAAAGCAATGAAAACAAATGCCCAAAAAAAATAATCAAAAGGAAAACAATCCTTAACCAAAACTTGGCAACTATTGGTGTTTTGCATTTATTGTGCATGTTGTTTGCATGTATTGTTTTTTCCCTCAGTTTTTGTGAATTTGTAGTTTGCTGTTTTTTTTGGGGTGTTTTTGTTTGTTATTTTTCCAATTGCTGTTTTTGTGTTTTTTGTGTGCAATTTAGAGGAGTTAACTTGCATAACAGGTGACATAACGATGGTGAAAGACAACCAAAAAATAATATACATGCGATGGGAATTCCCAAAGAGTAGGGGGAACATGGGGGAAGTGTTCCTCATGTACAGTCTTCAGGGAGTTGCCTTGAAAGTTTCTTTGCTGGTTAGCTTTATTTTGTTCTGTTTTCTATGTGAATGAGAATGCTGAGCTCTAAGACTCTTGGGTCAGAATCACCAACTCGAATGGATTACTATCATCCCGATCCCCTTTTTGAAATGTCGTCATTTGGCGGGTACATGTTCAGACCTTAAGCCGTTTAGATCATCGTGAGTTGGGGTCTGGACATTCGATGACATTCGGTTCCAGGACCACCAGTTGCAGACGATTGCGAGGCTTTGTACAGAAGGACTTGGTTGCAACACTTTTGGACCATGTCCAACGCAGCAAGCGCTACAACACGCAGCGGGATTCCGTGGATGACATGGTGCCGTTACTTAATTTGTTTGGTGCCATACAGATGGGCGGTTTGATTGTGGTTACTTAAAAGATCAGCATTGGTGGTATACACTACACGTTTGCCGGAAAAACGTACAGGTTATTGTAGGTTACCTCAATGTTGCCTTAGTTCCAATGAATACTCCACTTTGAGGCACGCCCATATCTGTGGTTTCTGAGGGTCTTGAACTCAGGTGTCCTTTGAGTACTACCCCATGATCAATGGGACCTGGCTGGATTCTTCCCTGGGTGAATTCTTCAACGACCTTTTGCAGCACGTGCTTTTGCCCTACGTCCGCACGGCCTACAACTGCAAGAGCTGTGCCGTGGGGGACATCCTCATCCGAAGGTCAGGGATGGAGGGATGGCCAAAACAAATGCTTCATATTTGATCATGTCAATTAACTGGTTGGTGGTTTGGAACCATGGAATTTTATGACTTTCCAAATATCGGGAATAATCACCCCAACTGACTTTCATATTTTTCAGAGGGGTTGAAACCACCAACCACTTAAAGTAAGAGAATGTAAGATGAACATTTGGGGTATGTACATGTATGTACGGTATGTTCCATTTTGAGACAAAGATGTCAGCAGCCCGAGAACTTGAAATCCACGGTGCCCGGTGGCCTTCGTTCGTCCACAGGTATTTGGCTGACGAACGACGAACTCACCAACTTCACTTTGATAGTCACGCTTTTGCAACAGTTGTCCTTGGTTTGACTCCACCGGATCCTCGGAAGAAAATGATTAAATGGGTGGTGAGTTCTCCCAATGTCAGCGATAGGAAAATCAGTTTGACAAGCCATGAGATTTGGGGATACCATGGGGTACCCAATGATTGGTTTGCACTGGTTTACATGAGAAATACTCTCTGGTACACCAACGTGGACGTTGAAACAGCTTCAAAAAGTCACAAACCTCAACTCGGACCCAATCTCAGACCTCCAAAGCTTTCATTTTGTTGAGCTGCGGTGGTGTTAGCAATAGCTATGATTCGATCCCTTGGCAGTCCTGCAAGAAAAAGAGAGGCACGACAGGTTTCTGGAACCGGTGTTTTCTGAAGGCAGTCATATCTTGCAATGTTTTGCTAACATGGACGCTCCCAGGATTTGGGTGTACAGGCTATCCCTCCCCTGGGGCATTCCCCGGGAACCTCTTGTTAGATACATTTTGGAGGGCAGCATCCTTGTTAGCTAAATTTTGATGGTTTTTACTAGATGCACGTCCATGTTAGTTGAACGTGTTTTTTGCCTCCACCACGTCCTTGTTAGATCTTGTTAGTGTAAGGGAGGGTACCATGAGAAATACCATGACATCCACTATGGAACTGCATCATGAGTAGCAGTCGGACCTGCACAAGTTAGGCTGCTTGGGAGGTTGAGGGCTTAACTTGGGATGATAAGATCTTGACATACCTTGACAGGTTCACTGGTGCTGAGGGGTTCCAGGCGTTCATTCCACCTTTCTCATCCTTGGCCTTTTATCACCATTCTCCAGTCGTCATTCGGGTCGTCGGGTCAAGGACGAATATCAAGGAGGACTCTATGTGCAGCCCACACCACACGTGCGTTCGCGGCGCTTTGTACACTTGGACCCTGGAGATGTCTTCGTCCATTCCTTTGATTTGCAGAACCTCGGGCCAATGTCGCCATGTGGCCATGGCCATTGGGGCAACTCTGTAGGGAACAAATGTGGGTTGGACACACAGAAACCCATGAGGTTCAAAGTTCATAGTGAAAAGACGTATCAACAGCAAGGTATAACATGGTATAACCAAACACTTTTCAAACATATTCGCAACAGTGTCTTCAATGTATTTACTATGCATGTTTCATCATTTTTTTCTACTCTCAAGACTAAAGGATCGGAATTTGCTCGGAAAATCAGGTATCATCGACTGGAGATTTCCATGGAATGGCGGTATCTAGAATCATCCCGAGTTAGACCAGTTGAGTAGCCATGGTGACTTGGGGTACAATTGTAGGAACGCCCCCAAGTGACTCCCCACTGGAACCAGGCATGGGGTTCGAGTCTGGCAGGGCGCACGACACAGCTTGGTGCTTTGGATCAAGAGCTCAGAGAAGGCGGTGGCCGAAGGTACCACACCGTGGTATGATGAGGCGGCTGTGCCCTGGCTTTAGTTAATGAAGATAGCTGGGGTGATTTCTTCATGGGAGATTCATGGAAAATTCGTTAGTAGTAGTGGTATAGCCATGGAAAACTAGTTAGTAGTGGGATATTAACTACGGAATATTATATAATTGCATACTAATTATATAATGGAATATTGTTTTTTTTGGCCTCCGGCTTCATCAAACAAGCCATGGGGCCTGTTTTGACAGTAAGCCGTGGGATCAGATTGGTGACCAACTCTGGATGAGGAGCATAGTCATGAATGCATCCTGCATGCGATTATGAAATCATCCCAGAAATTGATGGATGGTATGCTGTATCCGGCTTATCCCATCATATCCGTTCACATCCCATCTATTTTTCAGAGTTCCTGAGTCTCTAGGATGAAGGGTTTGCAAACTTATTTTTCTTTATAATTTTGTCTTTTACAATTTTGATCTGATTTCCATATTTATCATATATATATATATATATATACGCATGTGCATTTGTGATTTCGTTTTTTATGGGTTCAAATTGTGGATTTGAGTTTCAATATGGGTGTGGGTACGACTGGAAAATAAGTTATGAATACTTATGATATTTCCTTATTGTTTTGGATATGGTTTTGCATTATGTTGTGTTTCTTTCTTGACCGGTGTTGGAAATGTGTTTGTAGTGGTTTTGTTATATACTGTAAAACAATTATATACTAGGGGTACCCCGTTACATGAATGCTGAAGTCCCCACTGACGGTAGAATTTCCTTTCATCCATCCCCCTTCTCATTCAATCAAGAACCTTCGGGGTACAATGTGTTGCACATTGTTGCACTAAAGCTCTAAATCTTTAGTGGTCGACGAGACAGGATGAGACCCGGTGGGGGGGCAAGGCGGCCAATAAATTCAGCTGCGAAGTCATTTTTTTGGCACTAATCCCTTCCCCCTATTACTAAACCCCCCCGAATAATAAAAACTAGGGTCCGCCTCCAATTTTGGAAAATTTCAGGTTGGCCAATTTGACTTTTAATTGATCCCCTTTAGAAAACAAATTAAAAATAAAGCTGCTATTTGTAGGTTTCACCCCCTAATAATAAAAACTAGTCATCCCCAAGTGTTTTTTATTCGGGTCCGTCTGAAAATTTTAGTTTTGTATATTCAGGATTATTAAGGTTTTAAATTTCATATTAGGGGGGAAGTTTCGAAATCCAATGCTTGGCAATATTTTCATTGCGTTATGAAAGGAAATTTTATTGATTTTGAAACCAAAAAAATAGTTCTTTTTGTTAATGGTTTAATTTTATTATTATTAATGTCCGCTTTGGTTCCCTAATAATAAATACCATCCTAATAACAAAAACTACCTGAAGTGTTTGTTATTTGGGGGGGTGGGCCCGTTTAATATTAGGGGGAGAGGATTAGTTCCCGACTTAAAAGGGGCATTCGCATTGTCTGACAAGAGTAAATGGCTATAATTGGGGGAACCGCATGGGCTGCATAAGGGTGGCAAGGTGTGCAAACCAAACAGCACCCGCCAAGCACGCCAACAGCACCCGCAACGGCAGCAACTTGCAAGGTCTTGCAATCTGGAACAGGAAGGATGAAGGATGAGGGCATCTTTCCAGTGACTCATATTTGTCAAACACGCGCCGCTACATGCTTAGATGATAACAAGGCGCCTTGCATTGCGTGCTTTTGCCCTGCGGTCCGCTATGCTTAGATGATCTTAGATGATTACATGACGCCTCGATGCGCCTTGCATTGCGTGCTTTTGCCCAGCGGTCCGCTATGCCTAGATGAGTACACGGCGCCTTGCATTGCGTGCTTTTGCCCTGCGGTTGGCTATGCTTAGATGATCTTAGATGATTACATGACGCCTCGATGCGCCTTGCATTGCGTGCTTTTGCCCAGCGGTCCGCCATGCCTAGATGAGTACACGGCGCCTT
>Ga0126342_10005887_pt1 | contig 21581 bp, 23 predicted proteins | sample Cyp1metagenome_FD_92528 | JGI IMG/M metagenome (GOLD analysis project Ga0126342, IMG submission 92528) | Coral microbial communities from Lord Howe Island, Old Settlement Bay, Australia - Cyphastrea 1 metagenome | ecosystem: Host-associated > Invertebrates > Cnidaria > Coral ... | reverse complement strand
AGCCTTGCGCTGTTCAAACCTTGGGAGAGTCACCTTCAGCACGTTTGCCAGGATGATTTGCTGACAAAGAAATTTCGTGGGATGGCCCTGGTGTCCTGAGAGGACAAACAGAATGATAAAAACTCCGATAAAAAAATGACAATTTTTAACCGAATGAAAAAAACAATGATAAAAAATGATAATTTTTCGATGATTTTTGAAGGTTTTGCTTCAAAAGAGAAAATCAAACAAAACGTAGGAAATCATCAAAAAATCATCAAAAATCATCAAAAAATCATCGTTTGGCTTGGAAAAACAATGCAAATCCACGATTTTGGCAAGTTTTCTTGGGTTTTTTTCAAGCAAAACGATAATTTTTTGATGATTTTTTGATGATATCCTAGGTTTTGTTTCATTTTCTCTTTTGAAGCAAAACCTGCAAAAATCATCGAAAAATGATCAAAAAATCATCGAACAATGATCGTTTTGCTTGAAAAAACATGAAAATCCAAGATTTTGGCAAGATTTCTTGTTTTTTTTCAAGCAAAACGATGGTTTTTTGATGATTTTTGGATGATATTTTTGATGATATTTCGATGATTTTTGAAGGTTTTGCTTCAAAAGAGAAAATCAAACAAAACCTAGGAAATCATCAAACAATCATCACAAAATAATCGTTTTGCTTGAAAAAACAATGAAAATCCAAGATTTTGGCATGTTTTCTTTGTTTTCTTTGTTTTTTTCAAGCATTTTTTGATGATTTTTCGATGATTTTTGAAGGTTTTGCTTCAAAAGAGAAAATCAAACAAAACCTAGGAAATCATCGAAAAATCATCGAAAAATCATCGAAAAATCACCGTGACACTCCAATGGTGTCCTTAGGGAATCGTTTCTCCAAAGAACAGCGTCAGCTGCCGTTTGTGTAGGGTATGCTGGAGAATGCCTGCTCCATGTAGTGCTTCCATTGGCTCTTGCAACCTACTGCATACATTGCAGTTGTCATGCAACAGTGTGAGACTGCTGCTGAAAACTTGTTACCATGACTGTGGTGGTGGGTTTGTGCAAACTTGTTGTGCAGCAGCAGTGCTGAGTGTGCATGATGTAGTTTGCTCTCACTCTACAAAGGTCTTACGCCCGGCATGCGAGTGAAGAATGCATATTCATATCTATCTAAGTATGTGTATTATATAGATATTATATATATATATATTATACACTTATATACAAAGATCAACATGCAGGTTTAAAAATAAACCGTTGAAAGGGGAACTGTTTCCTCATAAGATCCCAGAGTAAATGGCAAACTATTTCTATTTACCCTTTGATGGCAAGACAGTGATTTTTTCAACCAAACTTCAAACCCCAAACCTTGGCTGGGTCGTGGTTTACCAATATTTGTTGTTTGGGTTCTTTCAGGCCTGTTACCATACCCATTCTTGTGGAACTAGATATCCCTAAAATCTGTTAAAACCGTCACGGGCAAACCCGGTAGTATAACCTTTGATGAAATACATCAGCTGTGTTTTTTATTGATCCAAATGGTTGGCTTTGAACCAAAGAGATCCACAACCGCACGGCTACGTGTCAAAACTTTTCGTTTTGACCTGCAACGCCAAATTCTGGAATGGTGAGGCCAAAATTGCAAGTTGGTTTTCCAGTCTCTTTACTATTTTTGGGGCATTCCCAAAAAGAAGTATACAATTTGGACCACCAAACCGGGAGCCGGCCCATGCTGAGACACGTTCAACAGGTCCTGCGCAGGGAGTGCATGGCTGAATGGGTGTTGGTGTCTTCAGCCATTCAGGGTTAGGTTTTTTTCCTGGGTTGGGCGCACATTCGCTTGGTGTTGTTTAGCCAATGGCGTTGCCTGACATCGATCATTCTACTTGGCGATCCGTCAGATTCTAGGCATTGCCCCAAGTCAGTTTTTCTTAACCCAAAATGTAGGTCCATAGGGCCTATGATCGTAGGGGAATGGCCAAGATCTATTATATTTCCCCTTGTTACACACCTTCACTGTTCCAAGGACCTGGGTCAGGCATCTCTTGGTGCTCAAATGATGTGGATGCTTTCCTGTTTTGGCACCGTTTGAAATCACGTTGGTTTTGTTTTCCCAACATGGGATGCCACTATATCACAAAATGTGTTTTTGAAAGAGGTCCAATCCAGCGATCTAGGAAGAACTTGCCGAGATGTGGTTGGAAGATCTACCCGAAGTTGCTGTGGAAATAGTTCGCAACAAACGTCTTCAGCCAGGGGTCGCTCTTGTCAAACTGGCTTCGGAGGTCACAAGGCCTTCGTTCAAGGAGTTGGGTTTAAACAAACACATGAGAACATAAAATTATCAAGCCTAACCTAGTTTGTTGCTGGATGTGTTTTTCAAACATGAAAACTTGAAAACTATAAACCAACCTTTTGAACAGGAACTCCTCATTTTAACGATGCTGAAAAGCTGCACGTAGGAGATCAGTGCGAATTACGTGTGGCTTCGCGCGATTTGTCAGCTGTACCCAAGTAAGGCTCGGTTTGTGAAAGTTTAGGCCCGTGTGTTGTATTTTCGTTGTGGAGTTCACAGTTGTTCCATATCAAAGATTCGAAATAAATCGTGTAAAGAACCTGTATTATTGTTGTGTTTTTGCAAGCCACCTTCCAGGTAACCTTACATTGACGCGCTCCATTCATCATTCCAGGCAATCATTCATTCGAGGACCTCGAAATCCATAATGTCGGTTCTTGTTAGTAGGCGTTTCGCGTATATATATATATCCCAGTTGATATATACCCATACTTGATATCCCTGTTCATTAGCTCTACAATCCGTAATGGTGAAACAAAAATAAGATTGATTTCCTAACTCCAGTTTTGCTTTTGGGCACCCACCGGAGGTTCCCAGCGGCTTCTACTTGGCAGATGCGCTGCTGTGGGCAGACGCTCTCGTAGGGAAGGGTTTGCTTGTTCCGGGGGAAGACGAGACCAAAGTCTCTGTTGCGGGGACGGAAGCCAAAAGGCTCAAGAAGCTCCTGGGCGCCCTTCGATACCTGTTTCGCAGTAGTGGCTTGCAGGGTCAAAAGTATAATGTCTGTTTTGGTTACAACCAATGTCAAGGGACCCAAGGAAAAATAGCCCAATGCAATCAGCTAAGTGATTTTTGAAGGCAAACACAAGAGCCAAGGTGACACTAGCTATGATGAGAATGTCGCCAAGTTGAAGAGCTACCTTCAGAAATCCCCGGCCCGGAACAAACCTGTGGGGGAAGTAGCTGATGCTCCTGAGGACCCTTTGCAAACCCATTGTATGTTAGAAATTATCTAGGAGCGTGCGTTTATGTTGCGATGTTTTTTCTTGGGGGTTGTGGTTTCCATCTACATTTCCTTCCACCTCATCCCAGTTCATACCATTTCACTCCACTTCATTCCATTTCATTCCGTTTCATTCCATTTTCTTCCATCTCAGTGCATCTCATTCCATTGCAAATCCACCTCACTCCATCTTATTGAAATTCATTCCATCTCATTCCGTATCATTCCATGTCATTCCATTCCCCACTTCCTTTCATGACATGCTCATTTCTTTTCATGTCATGTCATTTCATTCCAGTTCATTTAATTTCATTTTCATGTCATATCATGTTCCTTTCGTTTCATTTCGTTTGATTCCATTCAATTTCATTTCATGCCTTTTCATTTATTTTCATTCCCTGCGTTCCATTTCATTTCATTCCATTTCGTTCATTTCAGCCCATGTCATTTCATTCCTTCCGCTTTCATTCAATGCCGTTCCATTCCCTTCCTTTTCATTCCCGTTCACTCCATGTCATTCCATTCCGCTAGATTAATCTCGTTCCATTCCCTTCATCACATTTCATCTCATTGAGTTTCCTTTCCTCTCATTTCATTCCATTTCCTTCCCTTCACACAGGACCATTCTGGTGATGAAGGTGACCGTAGTTCTCTGAGCGACGATGACCATGGTGACGATGCCTGTGATGAACCTGGTGATGCTCATGAACCCGAGGATGGGGATGATTCTAGTTCGTCCAGCGGCAGTGATGCAAGCGCACCCTCTGGCCGCGTGCGTTTTGAGGGAGTCGAACGCATCGACTCGCAGCCGGAACCTTTGGGGGATTGGCCAACCGGAGACCGGGAGCAGAAACGATTGAAGGAGTTTTGGGGCAAGTTCGTAGTTCCCAAGTTTGGTTCCAAGGATGGCGTTGAGAGCGATGAAGAACAACCTGACACCCATGAAGGTGATGCTGTTGACACCACCCATGACAAAGATTCCGCATCTGATGCCTCCTCCCAGGTTGGGGAAGAAAATGATGGGGGAGAAAGTGACAGTGATGCAAGCAGCAAGGCAGTCCCGTGTGGCAGCCGTGGGCCCGACCTCCCCTCCATGGAACCTGGCCTTCCCTTATGCCTTCAACACGGAAAGTGGGAAAGTTGTTTGGGGGAGGATTGTGAAAATTGTTGCATGGTTGCCTATGATATCAGCCAGGGAAACCTTCATTGCTATGATGATACCGCTAGCGATGGGAGTGTTTGGGAGTCATCCTTTGAACCCAACGAACGTTTTGACCAAGCTATGGTGGAAAGTTCATCGGCTGCCCATATGAGAAGTTTGAAAGCAACCCCAGCTGATGCCACAACTTTGCATACTCCGGATTGCCCCCAGCCTGATTTCTTTGGGTTCCCGTTGGTGCCCTGGGAAAACCAGTCCCTAAACAGAAATCTCAATGGTTGTTTGTAAACTTATATTTTGACAATGTTTTATGAATAGTTTACTTGCGCCCCAAATGTTTGTGGTTGCATAATGTTACATGGCAACTTTCCACAAGGTTCCTCCTGACAACACGCCTGAGACCATTGAGCCCAAGAGTTCCAAGACCAAGAAAGGCAAGAAGGTCAAGACTGGCAAGAAGGTCAAAAAGGAATCCAGGAAGAGGGCAAGTTTCTCTCACAGGTCCAAGAATGTTGGAAGCTTGAAATCCCGAAAGACCCGACATGAAAGCACTTCTGTTGAGGACAGAGAACCTTCTCCCAGTGACAGTGAACCTGTGTTGTACAAGGGCTATGACATTTCCATGCTTCCAAGGGAGGCCCACCCCGACCAGACCAAAGACAACAAGGGTTTGCATAGCTACACGCTGCGTTCCCAGGCCGGTGACGCAACCATCGAAGTGCTCCTTAAGCACGCGGCCTACTACGTCAAGAAGGTTTCGGGAAAGGCATCAGGGCCGACAGGCCAAGTATCTATGAAAGTTGTTGGGGCATATGAGGCTTGGAACATGGCAAAGTCCCGTGCCGGTTTTGATGCTGAGTGATTTACGTACAGTTAGCGGTGGGGTCAACCGGACCGGATCTGTTGCTGAATGTGCTCTTTGAGCTATGTAGGGGCCCTGGGCAGATTACACCTGCGGTTTAATCCTCTTTTGGCAAGGGGTTTCAAATCAATTTAGATGTTCCAAAGGGGAAGAAAATGATTTCATTTGTTTCTTTGATTGTTTGAAAGTCCTTCAAGTGTTGATTCCTTGCCTGAAGGGGCGGCTGTGTGTGTGCATTTCACCAGGGATGTGGGACGTATGATCTTTGAATAGATCTGAAATGTTCGATCTATAGCTATCGGCGCTATGCAAAGCTCTACTCGCAGAAAAAAACAACAACAAAGGGATCCTACGCACTACTTGGGGGTGCAGCTTCACTTATTACAATATGTCAGCAAGGGGTTATTAGCATATTTAGTATATAACTATTCTTCACCCCAACTGCACCACCAAGATTTTGTGGGCATACCTCTGTTTGTGAAATCTTTGAACATTTTCCGATCAATCATGCGCGGTCATCGGCACGCTGCACCTCCATGGATGAAGGCTCCATTCAGGGAACATTTAACCAACAAAACCATCATGGGTTGTTTTCGTTTTGGGTGATCCCCATGTTGTGATTCATGGTCAAACTTTCCCATATAGATTATGGTTGTGTCGCGGCAAAACAGATTCCGACAGACTGCTACATGTGGAGTTTTTGAACATGCATGACCCTTACTACGCAGCATCATTTTACTTCCAGTCATCCCCATCACCTAACATAATTTATGACGTGGCTCATGATATATTAAGATATATTCAAATCTTCTATCTGACACATATTCCAACTTGTTTCGAGAAACAACATCCTGTTCTGGGAGCGCTGGGGTGTCACATGGCATGGAAGGCTGGGCACAACTTGGGCTGGGGCCCCACCAGAAGGAAACAATACAGGTGAAAAAGTATGATTTTTCTTTTTTTGTTGAACCTTTGGTTTGGCCCCTTTACCTGCCTGATCCCCACATGGCTCAGTCGCCCAGTCCTATTCGTCCTGCGAGGCGCTTTCGACCTCGCGGCAATGAAGAAACAGGGCACCACTGGCACCCATTTACTCCGGGTCATGGGGGGCAGGATGGGATTCAAAGAGTAACAAAGCTGCTTGCAAGGAAATGGAATGTTTCCATCCAGGAATCTTGCATTGCTGTTGTACAATGATCCAGTGATTTCTCAACATGCAATTTGCCAAACTTGCTTATATCACAGCCCTGTTCCATGCAGTGATTTGACAAATCCATGCAATTATGGCTTTGGGGCCATCTTGGGTCAAACCAGCATTTGCTTTACCTGAAAACCGGTGGCTCTTCGTTGAAAAAATGGCTAAGGGTGTCTCCTGTAAGCCACCGAACAAGACCATTGCGGCCAAAGTCAAGGATGCTAAGACCACCCCGAAAGGGATTGACCAGTCAAAGGAGCCTCGCAGTTTCAAGGAAAAGGAGAAGAAGGCAACACTCCTTGGTCTGCGTATGCTCAGGGCACCGTCAGTGGCTTTCTGAGTTGTTGTCCCAAACACCCAGTGGTACTTTAAGTTTTGAAAAGGTAAAGTAATATCATACATTATCAAACCAATCAAAAAACATTTCAAACATCAAGGCATAGGGCATAGGGTCCCCTGAATCCATGGGCCTTAGGTCATCAGTATGTTGGTGGCATTGGTCTACAGCCTTCCCGGGTTGGACTGGTCAAACCCGACCGACCATGCAGAGCTCTTCTCGGGAACAATGAGTGTAACCATTGGAGAGTTGGAGGCGCCCTCCTTGGTATTATGATTTGACCTTTTCAATTTTACCTTTGTAAATTGGATTAAATGGATGTATGGGGTCAACAGAATCTGAAAGGATGCATACCCTTTGAACCTGTAGTTTTTGATGGTTCCTGTTGATCTCTTAGTTTTAGTATGGTTTATATTTTGGAGAAAGATATAAATACGCAAACCCTTTTGGTTCAGAGGCTGGCCGCCAAGCTTCTGCCTATGATGTCTTGTATGATGGCAAATACATGGACATGTGCTCAGTGGAAGGGTTTATCACCGCAGTGTACCAAACCTTGAATGTACGCCGGGGCGGGGCAGTGACCCTCGCACCGGTCTGTTCATCTTGGGTGTGGGTGTCCCTTGGCTACAACATGTTTTCTGGTAATAGGTTAATCCCGAACTTTCATTTCTTGTTTGAGTAAGAATTCAACAAAAGGCTTTACATGCCGCATTCTTGGCCATAACCAACCAAGCTTTGTTCAATAGACGATGTAAGATTATAATTATATAAATCGCAGATGCCCCATGGGTCTATCACCTTGCATCCGTTCCATTGCTCAGGTCAAGGCACAGCACCAAGCGCAGTAAAGCTGCGCCATTGGGCGACCTATCGGCACGCTCGGTGCAGATCGGAAATTTGATGGTGACACGATGTGCCATCCTTGTTTTCATAGCGGCTGCCAGGGCCCTTTTTTGGGTATTGGAACAACCCCAGAATTCGCTGTTGGAATTTCACCCAATGATGCAAAAGGTTTTTGCAACCCTCCAAGTGTATCGTTACTCCATGAGAATGGGTGATTTTGGATCACCTACGGCCAAGCCAACATGGCTATACACTTGTTTATCTTCATTTGCATCAGCAAGGCTTTGGATCTTTGGCTCCCAAGAAATCTCGATGATGGTTCCAGTAGAATGCATAATCCTTTTTCCATATCTTGCAGTGGTGTTTGGGTAATGGGATTGGTCAAGCATTTACTTTAGAGCTAACCGGTGAAATGGGCCCCAAATTGAATTCCCTGTTTTGTTCGGGTATGTATTCAAAAACTCATTGGGTTGATATTTGGGCACCAAGAAACCATGTCCCACTTCATGTTGTAACTCCACAAGCAGTGCGAATCCAGGTAGAAAGGGCATCAGTGAAATCGCCAAGTTCGCACCGATTCTGGGGGACACCACGGATCAGAAGGTGGAGCTAGTCCGGAAATACATTGACTCCAAAGGCGTGTCTCGTGTTGCTGGCACAAAGGCCCTCAAAGGCAGCCAAAACTACCCTTTGCCGTCCCTCTTCCATATTTTAGTTCCAATGTTGTTGGTGCCCCCATACCTCATGGAAAAAACATCCTCTTGAATTCAATCGGGTTTATTCATTGGACACGCCATTGCCACAATACTTAGCAATTTTCAGGGTGGTTTGGCGCCCCAAAAAAATACCCCCACAAGTCTATCTCATATGTAGAAAAACTTAAGGGAAATTGCTATTGGAGGTAGACTTGTGGGGGCCTTTTTTTGGGGTGGCAAACCACCAGTTAAATTACAAACAATAGTTTGCTTCCAGTACAGAAACGCCACGATATGACAGTAAATAAATGTGGGCCCCAATGGTTTCCTTGTGGCAATTATTGTGTGTTCCTATTTTCTATTTGGGCTGGAACCCCCCCGACCTCAATCCCCAACAAATGATTTAAGTACATATAAGCATCTAAGGGGTATAGTATGATGGATAGCTTTCCTGGTTTAAGTTTTGGGGCTAGCCTAAATCGGAAATGGTTTGTTGTCTTGTCAAAATTAAAACCAAAGGGTCCATGATTCAAAGACCATTTGGGGTATTTATGATATTTGTTTTAGGGGTTTCCCAGCACGTTGTGATTTGAAAACCAGTGCCCCCACCTGGGAGGATGGTGGTTGGACAGTATAGATGATGCAAGCAAATATGCACATATAAATGTATATGTTTCGAAAGCATGTATACATATGCATTTATATACACATACAGGTTTGTTGAATGTATGTATGTACATATCTATCTATCTATCTGTCTATCTATCTATCTACCTATCTATCTATCTATCTATGTATGTAACTTTGTATCTATCTATCTGTCTATCTATCGATCTATCTATCTGTCTGTCTATCTATCTATCTATCTACCTATCTATCTATCATCTATCTATCTATCTATCTATGTATGTATGTATGTAACTTTGTATCTATCTATCTGTCTGTCTATCTATCTATCTGTCTATCTATCTATCTATGTAACTTTGTATCTATCTCTCTATCTATCTGTCTGTCTATCTATCTATCTATCTTTCCTTCTATCTATCTACCTACCTATCTATCTATCTATCTATCCATCTATCTAACCATCCATCTAGGTTTATCTAATGTATCTTTGTATCTATCTATCTATCTATCTATCTATCTATGTATCTATGTATCGTTGTATGTATGCGTGCATGTGTGTGTGTATGTCTGTCTGTATGTATGTAGGTAGGTATCGCTAGAAGGTGGGTAACAAAACATACACATATACATCTCAATATGTATGTATAGAGTGATGTTAGCTGTACATGCCAAGTCAAACTTTGAGGCTCCACCGCAGGGGCAAAGGTGGCTTTTAAACAAACATGTGCACACCCATAAACAAATATGTCTACATAATATCATATAGACGCATATGGTTCCATAGTTTTGTATCTATCTACCTACCTATCTAACCATCCAACCATCCATTCATCCATCGAAAAAATATAGGTAGATATAGATACAGTAGATAGATACATAGATACATCTCCGTGTATGTGTTCCACCTGACTTTCCCAGGGTAACAGTCTCTGAGGTTTGGGCGTGCTTTGGCAAAGGTGCGAACCCAATTGGCTCCTCAATGCGCTAAGGATGCCAAGCAGTTTTACAAAGCTGCCCGCAAGGTAAAGAAGAATGGATTGAAGAATCCCAGCCCCTGCGCAAAGGATTTCACCAAGTGGGTGAAGCATGGCAAATTGGGCCCATGCTTTGATTACCTGACTTCTTAGTGAAATAGCTGAGAAGTCTCAAACTGCATTTAGATGTGGATGACATCATGCCATACAGGTGTCTTTTTCCACGTGTTCAAATTGATAGGGGTGCAGACTCCATAGTGGGCAAACCGCTTCGAACTGCAGGGAAAATGTGTTTTCTGCCCTTTTCTTTGCCCATAGGTTCTTGTGCAATCCAAAATTTGTCCATTTTCAACTTGATAGAAATGAAGCAAGAGGTGCCATATCCCACGAAATGTTGGGCCATAGCGTTAAATGTACAAAAAAAACATAGCTATACATATGGGCAAGTGTCTCCCCATTCGTTGTCGCCCCCACGCCAGCCATGCACATGGTGTCCTCTTCTCATGCCATGCCAGGCATAGAATGCCACGGCTTGTGTTGAAGGCCTTAAGCAAAGGAGGTGCCATTGGCGACCGGAGGAAGAGGGCATGGGCTCGGACATTCGGTTTTTTATTTCACCTATCAATGTGTATTGACATCTTTTCCAAAAAAAAAACGTCTATGGTGATCCAAAGAAAGCCGCGATTTGTAGTAGAAAAAGCCGCGGTTTGCAGCGAAAAGCCAAGATTTGTATCTGAGGCAATTTCAACCATGTTTTTGTAATTCCAAAAGTTTCTTTGGCTAAAGAAAACAAAGTTGCAGTCAGATTGTAGCTAGCTCATCATGTGGTGAATGCCTCCATTTGCATTCAAACGGCGTTATTTTTAGCTGGCCCCGATTCCCAGTGGCTCAGGGCATTTTGTAATTTTCCGTGACGCGGGTAGGTTGCTGCTACCTAACTTTTGCCTGTTTCGGCCCCACATGGCGCCGGCTCACAGCAAGCACAAGACCGAGAAGGAAAAGAAAAAGGCAAAAAAGACAGTCGAGAAAGGTGAGCCTGTTGCCAAACCGAGCAAAGCCGAGAAAGTGAGAAAGGGCAAAGAGATCGTGGATGCAGCCAGAAAGGGTGCTTTGAAAGCCCAAGCCGCCAGCACTGCGCCTGCCACACGGGTGAACTTCAAGTCGAAACCGACCTTTGTCTACTGCACGCCGCCTGACAAGCCAACAGGTGCCTTGAAGTCGCCAAGTGAAGCTTCTGTTCCAGTCCCAGTCCAAGCTGGCAAGAAGGTCGACAAGCACAAAGATCACAAGAAGGAACCACAGGAGGTAAAAGGCAAAAAAGATAAGAAGACAGAGAAGCCAGCGAAGCCAGAGAAAAAGACAAGAGCCGAGAAGGAAGCAAAGGACAGCCAGGAGAAGCCAAAGAAAAAGACTGAAGGGAAGAAGAAGACAGAAAAGGAAGAAGATTCGACACAGGCATTGGCTCTGGCCATTCCGGTTCAGAAGAAAACCAAACCAGTAGAGAGCAAGAGTGAGGCAAGCGATGCTGAGACAAGCAAGAAACGCAAGCTTGAGGATGACGAATTCCAAAAATGTTTGGATGAACTGGATGTTTCCGATGCCGAAGAGGAAGGGGAGGAGGAGCCAGAGGAAGAGACGGGACAAGGAGCTGAGGTTTCCGATGGTGAGACTACCTTGGAATTGCCTGGGCCTTGCAGTGAAAGAGAAGAAATGTCCAGTGATTCTTCTTCGAGCGAGGATGATGATGGAGATGAAGAGCAAGATGACGAAGAAGATGAAGATGAAGAGGATGGTGAGGAAGCAGAGCAGGAGTATGCAGGGCAGGAGGATGCAGATGGAGCAACCAGCACGGCGCTGGTGGCAGTAGAGGATGAAAAGGATGAGAAAGGCAAGGCAATCACTGCTGCTGCGCAGCAGGGGGTGATGGTGGCTCAAAAGGCTAACAGCACCTGACTTAGATTAATTTACATTGTGTCAACCAAAATCTGTGCATGGGATGCTTGTCCAGTTTCATTGCAAGCCTGATGATAAGGTTCGACCAATAAGAAAGAATGGGATGTGTTTTCTCGCCAGCTTCAAGACAGAAAACGTTTCCCGGCAAAGCTGTCGGAGTATGCTTCGAAAAACAAAGTTGACCTTTTTAACCTATGGCTCCAGAATGGCAAAGCCCTTGACGAGCCCCAACCTCAGAGATTCTATTGACATATATATATATATATAAATATATATATATATTGTTTGAACCACTGGATGTCTTTCTATTGTACCCTTAGAGCCTTTTCTGATCTTCGTTGCCAAGGGTGGCATTGATTGTGGAACGGAGGGTTTCAACAACCAACAGGGCAAAGTCTGGCCGAGCTGGAGTCAAAAGACGTGACCTTGAGAAAAAATTCCCACCGAACAAGGTAGATATCTTATGTGCACGCCTGCGTTCCCTCGGACTCTATCAATATGATGAAGATTGGCCAAATGATGATGAGGACACCAATTCCAAACAACCAAAATGTTTTTTGCCATGACATACTTGTTGTAAGATTCAAATTCCAACTTGTCCTTTGGTTCCTTTTTCCCCTGGGGAGGAGATTTGGTGGTATCCTTCTATGAGCAAAGAGTACACCAAGGAAGATGAAACATCGGAAGGAATGACAATGAAAGGGGAAGCGAAGGGCATGGATAAAGAATTCTGGGAATCAATGACTAAAGGAACGGGTCCTTTGGTTGCTGGGGCCCTACCCGGAATGGATGTGGTTTCCGAACAAGCCATGGCCGAACTGTTCATCGGAGGCAGTGCAGCAAAAGCAAAGGCCAAAAAACAACCCAGAAGCCAACAAGACGCAACCGTACCAGTGGAACCAGCGACACTCAAAGAGAATCATGGTTTTGCAATATAGACAGTTTTTGCTAACTTTCTTGTTGTTGATCATTTAACCTTTACAAGTTTGTTTTCGAAAACAAAGCCAGCAGGAATGCACCCCCTGGAAAGGAAATTCCGGTTTACAAACAAGTTCTTTGCAATGGATATCCGATATATCTACATGTGGATGGGGTAGGAAAAACTGTTTGGGGGCCCTTCCATCTGTCAGCCTAGGAAAGCAGAGGATTGCAAAGAGGAGGTGCTAAAGGAGGGCAGTGAAGCTCGAAAATACGCAGTGAGCTTGAAAGGGTTGGCATACGGGGACCAGCTTGTGGATCAGTTGTTTTCCCACTCAGCCCAAATGGAGAAGCTCTACGAGAAGGCCACAGAACTCTTGGCCAACGCATCCACCAAAGATCCAAAGTTGCAGAAATTCATCGATGTCTACATGGAAAAATCGGCTTGGTTTGACAAAGCTAAGGCGGGGGATTCCCAAATTGTTGGCTTCTTCCAAGCATATGAACATCGAATGAAAATAGTTTTGGGGTGACTACTTATTAGGGCCATCTCACTTGATATTTCCATTTGACCCAAAATCTCAGCATGTGTCCTCCCAAAATTTGGGGTCTATCCCAAATGCAAATGTTTGAATCTCGTTTCAAGATGCAGGTGCCACAAGGGCTTCCAAAATATCAAGTATAGAAAGTCTTGGGGCACCCCTTCATTTTGACATATCCATTTTGCTCAAAGCTTCAAAACGCGTTCTGGCAAAGAATGGGCCCTTCCCAAAATCCACAAAGGGAAAATGGTGCCTGCCAGTGCATGCCAATGCTTCTTAATTATTTCAGTCGGAAATAAGAATCAACAATGGGGTTTTCGTGCATATGGAAAATGGATATGTCGAAAAAGGAACCCACCACAAAATGCCAACAATCGTTTTTAAAAAAGGGCATGTAGTAATCCACCCTGATATTCTCGCATCAATGGATTTATCCAGCAATGAGGAATACCCCCAAATGTCACTGTTCCATATTTTTGAAATGGCAAAATGACCCACACTGTGTTGCTCAATTCCGATATTGTCAAACAAAGCCATATCTTATTCCCCCTATGCCCATCCTGTCCCACAGGCCGCCGCAAAAGGGCTTCTAGCCGGATTGAAACAAAAGAAGGCCAAGTCCAAGGCTAAGGCCAAAGCCGTGCCAGTTCCGAAAAAGGATGAGGCAGGTGATGGAGGTAGCTGCTGATCACCAGATCGCCTGGCGAAATTTCGAAGTTTTGTTTTGCAGCCATCCCTTGGGGTGATCCACTGCAACTTGCCATGGTAACAAGCCAATCAAGTGGCGAGCTAGGGCAGTGTTTCAAGAAAAGGGGTGCCTTTGACCGGACAACAGCACAAAGAGCGATCATGCGAGGTTGACAAAAAGGATTTTGCATGGACAGCCTTCTACCATCAACTTGTTGTCAGAGTTGGATCCCTGCGTTTCCAGTCTCAATTTCCTTTCCAGTACAGAATGTTACAGAAACAATCTTCTTGCAAGGATTTGATCTCCATCCCTGCTCTTCTGATAGGCTAAGCCGCTAAGTTCCAATTCCATTATAGATTGCAGATCCATGATATCCCGAAAGAAATCACCCCGGCGCAGGTGCTTTCAAGCCTGCAGCGACTACTGAAAGAAAAGCACCAGGGAGGCCTGCCATCGACGGTGGGTTGGTGCATATTTGAATCATAGCCATCAAGTGTTCGTTTTATGGATTCGCAGGTACCCACCCATGATAATGACGTATGCATTTGCAACTGCGTATTCATACAAACATATATATATGTAGATATAAGCATACAAAAACATATATATATATATATGTATAAACATAAACAGACATATGTTTTTTTTGAAATAAATATCTGTATATATATTTACATACATATACATATATATATATCACGAATTATCATGATGTCCATTTTCAAAGGTGCTATCAATCTCACTGTGTAAGTCAGATATCGCCTGAGTTCGTTCTTGACTTTCTGAATTGAAAAATGAAACGGTTCTTAAAACATCAAACCCACATATATAATGACAGAGTTGCATATGAAGTCCCAAGAAAATGTGAATGGGCCAGCCCTGGGAAGGTTTAAGCGAAAACGGTTGGAAGCTTATCCTTTCAGCCATGAAGCGGACCAGTTCCTGAGAACCATGTCTGGAAAAAAGATCGGCTCAACCCATCAAGACTTTGTCAAAACTTTTTAAGATAAAGTTGTTTTTGTTTGGAAGTAAGGATTGGTTGGTGAAGGTCAAACCCACGTGCGAACTGTGGTAGCGATTGCCCAATCACAAGAACAAGACCAATCTGCTCTACCTGCAATACAAGCTTGGGCTAGTTTGGGGAATTTTGGCAAGAGTTCGAAGAATGAAGAGCGGGACATGCACACATGGTTGCGGAACCTATACAACATCCAGCTGGAAGTCTATTGGACCACTCTCAAACTCCAGGTTATTTGGATTCACTTAAGCACAGGATGGTTTATTCGACATATAGTTCAACATCTTTTGACAACATATTAACGGTTTATTTCCCATGTTGACCCCAATTTAATTTCTCTTCGATTCCTTCTTCTGGGTTACATGTTGGGTCCTTCTTTTGATGCCATGGTGAGGTTCCAGATTCGGAAAAAATTGAGCCCTTTGACATCCCGATTTTCTTGCCTCATGAACTGTTGCACTCCATTGTGCATGCAGGGCCTGAGCAGGTTCCACCCGCTGTTTGACTTGGAGTCAATGGAACCCAAAAAGGGAATTGTCTGGTGTTGCATGGTGGGCAAAGTCAATTCCCAGTCCAAACATTGGTCATACATGTTTACAAAATCTGTAATAAAAAAAATGTTCAAACCCCGAATCCACAAGGTTTGGCTTAGGTTTCAGAAATCAAGGGAACCATTTCTTGAACGGAAATGTTTTGGTTATTCGTGACCAATCTGCCAGAATGTTTTTGGGTTGTTGGGTCGCTTGCCCTGCGCCAGGTGGGAAAATCTTTACTCGGAGATTGGGGCCGACAAGAACTTGTGTCCTTTTGGAACCACCTGATGGGTTTGGAGGAATGGTCAGGGCACCCTATTCTCCACGATAGCAGTGTTGACACTGGTAGCCACAGTCTTAGTTTTTGGACGGTTGTCAACGTCTAATTTAGCTTGGTGCTTCTAATTTGCTGACAGCAAACGTCATAGCTCATGCCCGCATCTATTATTTGTGTCCGATTTTCAACTGAACCAATGATGCCCCCAATCAATCTTACATCTTTCAAGGGTCCATCCCAGCATTGCCTAGGAGTCATTCCAGCTACATTCCATGTTGATGGAGTGGAATTCTTCTCAAATGCGGAGTTCGTGGTCTGGTCACTGTCTAGCGGGGTGGCCAGCGGCAATGCATCTAAATGTGATTTTATACCTGATGTTTACATATACATTTGCACTAGTTCATGGACAATCGACTTTACCATTCCCCTGTCATGTGAACAAGCCAAGGTATGGGAAACAAAGTTTCCAGTTGCTATCGTACCAACTGCCAACATGCGAAACAGCTCTGAACCTAGGCGAAAATCATGTTGTTCCCTAGAGCTCAGGTAAACATTGTTGTCTAACCCAACTTTCCTTCCTTTGGGATGGCGCCTCCAAGGTGAAAGTTGCAGTCCATCGCCACATTGCTCAGCTGATGTCCTGGTCAATGAGATATGCCGGGGCAGGTGTGTGGCCTTCAAAAGGCTTTCGCGACGAGGAATTCTCCCCAAAGTCTCTTCGGGGGCAAAACTCAGGCCAACCATTGGCTAGAGGGTGGAGGCCAGGGGCATTCAATTATCTCTTTGTCTCCTGTTTGGGGCCAATGTTATCATCATGCAGCTGTTGGGGTTTGACGATATCGAATATTCAAGAAATGGATATAAATAACTATTGCAATTCATCCCATCGTTTTGGAATACAACCTTTAGAATTGTGGGGATACATCTACATCCACACATATATATATAAATACGTATATATATATATATACGTATATAATATACATATATATATATATATTTATCTACAAAGAGACATATTGTATATGATATGTATATTGGAATTGCCCCCCAAATGCATGGAATAAATGCAATGTTGTTGGGTCAATTTGTGTAGTTAGGCTACAATGTTAAAAACCTTGTTGCAGGCTGGCCTACTGGTCATTTCGGTTTGATCATAAAGCCCGGCAAGAAGCTAACCAGTTTTCAAGGTGGTCCAACTGCAAATTTTTATGTGAGCGTTGCATGGCACAGCGGCCAACGCCACAATCAGATCCCGACATGGTATACCAGGACTTCAGACCCGGTGCTCCACGTTTGATGACCCAAATTTCCCATTCAACTTATCTGCAAACAGAGCCTGTGGTTTCACCTTGGGTTGACATGCCAGGGTGGTCCCTTAGAACATGTATGCACGATCTCCTCCACACAATCTACTTGGGATTTGGGCGTGACCTCGTGGGTAGTTTGATGAGTGATTTCACCGACCACAACGTGTTGGGACCTGGGTCTAAAGAAGAACAACTTGGAAGATTTAGCGCCGAGATGAACGCAGAGTTCCGAAAACAAAAGATACTTGTTTTTCAAACATATAGCTTATACAAGTACCCTTTTGGGTTTTGAAATCCCTGGGGATACTGAATGCCCAAAAATGATCGAGTTCATGATGAGAATGTTCCTTTATGATAAACCCGTGCAATTACTGCTCTTTGTTTTGGATAGTTTTTTGATATACAATTTTCCCAAATCCCGGTTCATCCAATCCTGGCCATCGCAATTTGGAATAAGGATTGCTGTTCGCAAATTGTGCTTCACCCCCCGGAATCTCAACATGGATGGCGACAACAAGAAGATGTATCCCGAGTTGGGCACTATTTTCAAAGCGAGTCATGTCAAGGTGATTTTATGGTATTTGACTCTGAAATCAATTCAGTTTGCTGAAAGCACCGAAGTAGCTTGGTTGATCTATAGCATATCACCCAAAAAAAGTTGTGAACATTTGGGATGTTGCATATTGGCCCCACTTGCATATGGAGGTACCGCAATACTAAGACTATATGTATTCCTTTGCAATTAGAGATTGGATATTTGGGGTCCCAAATTTAGAAAATTTCTACAGGATCCTCTTGAGCAATGTTGGCTCAGGCACCCGTGCTACAAGCAGGAGCTTGCGTTGCGTGGAGTTTGCAAACCGCGATTCACACTTTGGATCACTCCGAATTGATTTTGTCAGAAGGTGACACTGATTATGTTTGTGAACATATCCAATCTTTTCTCCTGCATTGGCAGGGCCTGTTTCAAATTTTTCATGCAGCTGAAATTTGCCGCTGGAAATTCAGACCGAAACATCATTATTTCGAAGAAATGATGATGCAAATCCGCAGGACTAGAATCAACCCAAGACATCTTGCGTGCTGGCAAGATGAAAGTTATTTAGGTCATATAAAGAAGATAGCGCTTCGTTGCCATGCAGGCAATGCTTTGTTGCGTGTTTTCCAAAGGTTGTCAATCAACCTTGGCCAAAGGTTTCAGAAAACAAAGGAATCTGCCAAAAATGCTGAGTTACTTGGTTGTCCCAAAAAACCGGCAACCCTGTATGTCAAACACTTGCCGCTGTGAATCGGGGTCCTCGGCAAAAAAGTTGCGAAGTTGAAGCTCTCGATGCCACCAAGCCGGGCCGCGGGAACAGAACCCACAACTTTGGTGAAACCAGGGCAACCAAAGTATTGAACGCACCTTGGGTTTCTGAATATCCCCCAATTATTGTTTGAACACTTTTCTTGGGGTGGGCATTGGTGAGGTTGTCTTACAACTTCAGGTGCGCCCAATTTCTTTGGTGTTCTCGCTGCAAATTCGAATTGGTGAAGTTGTGGATCAGTTAGACTATCTGATCTAAATCTATATATGTTCATCCCCACATACTAAAACAAACAAGCCTATGTTCATCATTGTTCATCCCCACATATTATATATACATAAATATATATATATTGATCCTCCAACATGTAAAAACAACTGTATATTATGACCTGCATCAGCCTGTTAGTTGAGGGGTATCCGTTAAATCCAGAATTTATTTTACATTTTCTTTGTTTCAAAGCGGATATTTTTCCGGAAAACGATCTCGCGAGTTCCGCTGTGCGCTGCGCACCGAGCGCTGTCGTTTGCATACATCGCTTGCATGCACTTTATAAACCATACATTTATATAAGTATATATGTATATATTATATATCTTTCTGTCTCTTTTATTTTATATGTTCAAAGATAGAATTGTTGATTATTTTTTCCGGAAAACGATCTCGCGAGTTCCGCTGTGCGCTGCGCACCGAGCGCTGTCGTTTGCATACATCGCTTGCATGCACTTTATAAACCATACATTTATATTTATATATATATATATGTATATTATATATCTTTCTGTCTCTTTTATTTTATATGTTCAAAGATAGAATTGTTGATCTTTTTTTTCCGGAAAACGATCTCGCGAGTTCCGCTGTGCGCTGCGCACCGAGCGCTGTCGTTTGCATTCATCGCTTGCATGCACTTTATAAACCATACATTTATATATATATATATATTTGTATATATTATATATATCTTTCTGTCTCTTTTATTTTACATTTTCAAAGATAGAATTAATGATTATGTTTCCGGAAAACGATCTCGCGAGTTCCGCTGTGCGCTGCGCACCGAGCGCTGTCGTTTGCATACATCGCTTGCATGCACTTTAAACTATGCATATATAAATATGTATATATATATATTATATATCTCTTTCTATCTCTTTTATTTAATTTTCAAAATATAGAATTGCTGTTTATTTTTTCCGGAAAACGATCTCGCGAGTTCCGCTGTGCGCTGCGCACCGAGCGCTGTCGTTTGCATACATCGTTTGCATGCACTTTAAACTATGCATATATATATATATATATCTTATATATATAATATATCTCTTTCTGTCTGTTTTATTTTACATTTTCAAAGATAGAATTGTTGATTATTTTTTTCCGGAAAACGATCTCGCGAGTTCCGCTGTGCGCTGCGCACCGAGCGCTGTCGTTTGCATACACAGGTAGATCTCTATCTTTATCATGTGTGTGTAATGCAATTTATTTGTATTCTTTATCTATAGACAAAATGTAAACAACTTTTTGGTCAACGTGTGTTTTCCCTAGCTTTTTTGTGTATGCACCTTTCTGCAAACGGCATCGTTTTCTGCAAACTGAGACGTTTACCCTCAAATGACCTATTTTGCTGGAAGTGATGTCCTTTGTGCATCGTTAGAGCCTCTCGGCATCGTTTTGTTTGAAAAACTATGAAAATCCAAGATTTTGGCAAGTTTTCTTGGTTTTTTCAAGCAAAACGATGATTTTTTGATAATTTTTTGATGTTTTTTTTTATGATTTCCTAGGTTTTGTTTGATTTTCTCTTTTGAAGCAAAACCTGCAAAAATCATCGAAAAATCATCGTTTTGCTTGAAAAAAATGAAAATCCAAGATTTTGGCAAGTTTTCTTGTTTTTTTCAAGCAAAACGATCATTTTTCGATGATTTTTTGATGATTTTCATCGTTTTGCTTGAAAAACCATGAAAATCCAAGATTTTGGCAAGTTTTCTTGGTTTTTTCATGCAAAACGATGATTTCTTGGTGTTTTTTGATGATTTCCTATGTTTTTTTTTTTAAAAAATTCTCTTTTGAAGCAAAACCTTCAAACATCACCAAAAAATCATCGAAAAATCATCGTTTTGCTTGCAAAAAACAAGAAAACTTGCTAAAATCTTGGATTTGCATCTTTTTTCAAGCAAAACGATGATTTTTGGATTATTTTTTGATGATTTTTCGATGATTTTTGAAAGTTTTCCTTCAAAAGAGAAAATAAATAAAAAAAACCTAGGAAACCATCAAAAAATCATGAAAAAATAATCAAAAAAACATCGTTTTGCTTGAAAAAACAAAGAAAACTTGCCAAAATCTTGGATTTTCATGGTTTTTCAAGCAAAACGATGAAAATCATAAAAAAATCATCGAAAAATGATCGTTTTGCTTGAAACAAACAAAGAAAACTTGCCAAAATCTTGGATCTTCATTGTTTTTCAAGCAAAACGATGATTTTTTGATGATTTTCTAGGTTTTGTTTGATTTTCTCTTTGGAAGCAAAACCTTCAAAAATCATCGAAAAATCATCGTTTTGTTTGATTAAAACAAGAAAAGTTGCCAAAATCTTGGATCTTCATAGTTTTTCAAACAAAACGATGATTTTTTGATGATTTTGTGACGTTTTTTTGATGATTTCCTAGGTTTTGTTTGATTTTCTCTTTTGAAGCAAAACCTTCAAAAATCATCGAAAAATCATCAAAAAATCATCGAAAAATGATCGTTTTGTTTGATTAAAACAAGAAAACTTGCCAAAATCTTAGGTTTTCATGGTTTTTCAAGCAAAACGATGATTTTTTGATGATTTCCTAGGTTTTGTTTGATTTTCTCTTTTGAAGAAAAATCATCGAAAAATCATCGAACAATTATCATTTTTTTATCATTGTTTTTTTCATTCGGTTAAAAATTATCATTTTTTTATCGTTGTTTTTATCATTCTGTTTGTCCTCTCAGGACACCAGGGCCATCCCACGAAATTTCTTTGTCAGCAAATCATCCTGGCAAACGTGCTGAAGGTGACTCTCCCAAGGTTTGAACAGCGCAAGGCT
>Ga0126342_10005886_pt1 | contig 21582 bp, 24 predicted proteins | sample Cyp1metagenome_FD_92528 | JGI IMG/M metagenome (GOLD analysis project Ga0126342, IMG submission 92528) | Coral microbial communities from Lord Howe Island, Old Settlement Bay, Australia - Cyphastrea 1 metagenome | ecosystem: Host-associated > Invertebrates > Cnidaria > Coral ... | reverse complement strand
GTGCTCTGTTTTGGTCAGGTCCGTTTCGCCGTGTAGGTTGGTTTTGGAGGTCCGTCTGTTCCCCTCCCCCCCCTGCGCTGTTTTGGCCCTTTGCCCGTCGTTTGTGTCCGCTTCTTTCTTCCTTTTGCCTTTCAGGGTTGACCCGGCTTCGGCCGGGTGTGTGTGTGTGTAACATCTGAATAGATGTAAAACTTCTTTTTTTTCTTCCTTCCGTCCTCTCCCCTTCTAATAAGAATAATGCAGGGGGATAGAGCTCTCTGATGCTACTCTGTCCAACGAAGCTATGCATCAGAGAGGGAAGCATCCATTGGCCATGGATGTGTACCTGCAAACACGTCTAGGCTGGTTTTGCACGTTACAGGATTCAGTTCCTGACGGATCACTATAATGATCCATTCTTGTCTAGTGTGTGTGTGTGTGTTTGAGTGTGTGTGTGTGAGGAGGAGGAGGACGGGCGAGGAGGAGGAGAAGGAGAAGGAGGAGGCGGATACAGAACTAAAAACAAAAACCCCACACGTCAATGTGGGGAATAATTTGTTTTTCACATATATGGTGTTTACCTGGTTATGTGTTTCCCATATTTTTTTATTGTGAGATAATATGTTTTTCGCTGACAGTCTGAAATTTGTGTTTCAAAAGCCTGTTGCATCCAGCTGTGCTGTTTCGACTGGTAACCTGGAGATTATCCCCTGAGGTCTGATGTGGCTGTCAATGACTACCCGGATGCAGAAAAAAAAGGCGCAACTTGCTGCAGATATCTGCAGATGACAATCTAAGCATTCTAAGCTGAAACCATTTGAGCACTTGGGCAACCAGCTGCGATGACACTTGGGCAACAAGATGGCCCGGCCCCTTGCTAGTGGTGAAGCATCCTGCCAAGTGAATCAAGCAGTGATTTGATGTTGAGTCATGGAATGGATCATTTTGTATGCAGCATTTGTGCCCAAGAAAGAGACTCTACTAGCGGCACTAGCGCACTCAGATGGCGGAAAGGGCCGAGATTCGCGTCCTCTACGTGAACGGCGACTTTGCTGAGCTGAATAGACGGCTCGGACAAGAGCTCGCCCATGATGCAGAGGCTTTCACAACCACTCTTGCCAACTTGCCGAAACTGCTAAAAATGGCAGAGAAAAAACAACTAATGGGACCCTCCCTTGGAATGGAAGCTCAAGCGCGTTTGGGCGCTGTCGACGAGGACGTCGACACTCACCCCCACTTGCCGGACACCATGCAGTCGGAGGAGGGAAAGGCCGTCCTTCGGGAAATAGAGCAAAGTGTCACCAAGCTCCAATCCAGGCTGACCAAGGAGCATCGTCTGCTTTATGAAGTAGCCAAAGCTATGAATGAGAAAGGGGCAACATCCAGGCCAGCCTGGGCAAACGGCGCCCACGTGTTTGTGACACCATCCGTCGCAAACCATTGTAGTGACCTGAAAAAAGAACTTGAAGAATACAAGACATCTAAGAACAAGCCCGTGGGCAAAGGTTGTGTCCTTGTTTCAGATAGATACCTTGAAATTGTGAAGACGGCACTTCACACCAAAACGCAGGGAACGCCAGCGAAAAAGTTCAAGTTGGAGGAACAGAAGTCCATTTTCATCGGCCCAATCAGGAGCATAGACACATTCCGCGGCGGTCCTTTGAGCCTCGCCACACGGGAGACCAAAACCACTGGAGACATTCCAACGAGCCAGCTGGAACCAGACAGCCAGGTTTGGAATGGGAAGATGTCTTTGGGAACTGGCACCCACAAGAAGCATCTTCTGTATAAAGCAGCTAAAGCAGATGCTGGAAAGGATGTCACACTCCAAGCTGGGGAAGCATCCGAGGATCTTATTGAGAGTGAAGAAGAATCTTCGGGGGTAGACGTTGAAAGTCGCTGCAACAGGCCAGTTGATGTCGAGCAGCTCATGAAGAGCATGAACCTGGAGTCAGATCTGGCTGACCTCAATTGGGACGAGGCAGAACATGCTCACCTCAATTGCCTCATCAACCGAAAATTCAAAGAAGTGATCCAAGCAGGGCTCGAGAAGTCTGTAGAATCTCACAAGTCTCACAAGGCAAAGAAACGATTGATGCAGAGGAAGCTCGAGAAATTCCCAGTTCCAGAAGTGACATTCTCAGTAAACAAAGGCATCCATGTTGTAGCGGAGGAATTTCGCGAGAATGCGCTCCTTTTCATGAAGCAGCTTCTCACTCAGGAGCAGCAGATTGAGAAGAAGTCTGGGTCTTCCGATTCAAAGGGCTCCATTGCAGCTCCAAATCCAGCCTCTTATTACTTGTCGAAGGGCAAAGGCATGCCCAAGAAGGAGATGGCTCGAGCGCAGGAGCGAAAGAATGGAGTCTATTTTTCTCGGCAGCAGCCCAGCAGTGCATCTAGAACATAGATGAAAATAGTGTACAGAAGTAAGCTGCCTGGAATGATGCATCTAGCATCTAGCAGCCCATTTGCCATGATGGGGCCCTGCAACGCCTTGAACATTGAGCTAGGTGATCCCAAAATTGCTTTCGGTTGACATCCTTGTTCTCCGTAACTGAAAGAAGTTTTCGGAATTTGCAAGGCAGCGCCCCACCAAGCTCACAAGATGTCACAAGTACAGTTCTGAGTTCTGACCGCACAGGATTTCAGCGTAGCGACGGCTACATGCGCCGGTCTGTCAGTCCACGTGCGAAGGCACCCACAATTTGACAGGCCTGCCCTGATTCACTGTTTGCGGATCCTTGATATATCTTGATATGTGAAGATATGTGACGTAGCTCCGAGAGCAAAAAAGACGGGCAGGTTCTGCATGGTGCCAGGTGCAGTTTATAAACAAATTTGTGGAGTTTTTTCTGCAACGTGTTCACATCTTCGTCGTTCCTTGTTCACTGAGTCACAGTGCTGGGCAGCAGGCAGCTGGATGTCGAATCAATCCATTTTTTGGCTCAACTGCCGTATGTTCCAACTGGCGTCCAGTGTTGACCATGGAGGACCTGCAGTTGATGGTCGTTTTAATGTGGGATGGTTTGAACAGAAACATAGGACAGTTCATTTTGACAGGAGTTGGAGCAACCCTGGAGGCTGGCTGTCTGTCAAGCTGAGTTGCAACCATCACCAAGTTTTTTCGACTGATTCAGACAGACACATGTTGAAGTCAAACATTACCTGGATTTAACATTCATTATGCTATATTTAACAACAAATATCACTTGGAAATTGGAAACAATCAGATAAGTGTTAAACACATTAATTACCCCAGTAAATCTTAGTAAAGCAATACAACAATCCAGCCATATTTTGATGGTTTATACCACCCATAAAAATGGAAAAAAATGGGCATGGTGTCAAATTCATCATTAATTATTCACTAGGTATCAGCTTAAGACGATCAGATGGTCTGTTTTTCATAGTTACCCCCAGTTTTCTCCACACGTCCACCCATAGAATTGGATGATGGGAAAATTTACAGGAAAACCCTATATTTGATGGTAAAAACCATGGTTTCCTGTAGATTTTCCCCAACAAACCAATCCAGTGATCCACCTCATCAATGGTTAGGCCAACGTTGCCTTTGTGCGACAAGGCCATTGATCTGAAAGCAGCGGGGCCCAGATGGGCCCAGGCTTCGGCTGCAACTGGGTCAATCCCTCTGGTTATGACTAACAGTTCGCCATGGTTAATAGATGGCCCATAGAAATAGATGGTTTACCTATATATATATATATATCAAAAATGGGTGGATTTTCCATGGCGAAACCAGATGGTACCTGAAAAAATGATGAAACATGGGGATCAAACATGAGATAACTAGGCATGTAACCCCCAAATGATGATTAGTTGATGGTTGATGATTCGATTTGGATCCAGCCACTGGTTGGGGGTAGATGGATCCCAGCCACTGAGGCGGCCAATAAGATCCTATCCAGTGCACAGACGCGGGAGAAATGTTTGAAGATCTTCCAGTGCCGCATCTTGCGAGTCGCGAGTTGCGAGTCGATTTTGGGATATACAGAGATTGATACAAAGAGCATCCAAAAACAGCAAAAAAAACACGTGTCTTGATGGAGCCACGAATCACCAAGAATTCAGTGAATCATGACATATCATGATGCATCATCACGAATCCAATTTTTTTTTCCCAGGTACGCTTCCCGATTGGTGGCGTATGTTTTGCTACGCCTGAACCTCAAATCTGACTGCGACTGGCCGCGTTTGTTTGCACTCGTGACCACTGCAGGTGGCAGCTTGAAGGATTTAGGTGCGGATCTTTTTCAATCGCCTTGAGAATGGCTGAGCTTTGCCAATCAAAATTCATGAGATTTACCATAGATTTACAATTTTTTACCATCCATAAATCGAGTTGTCATGAGCAGATTCATGATTTTCTATTGAAACCTGAATCGACTCATTGGTGAGTTCATCAACATATTTTCGCCTCACAGTTCCGTAGCGGAGCTGCTTAGCTGCGGAGGCAAACACTTTGAGGCGCTCTCAAAGAACCTGTCCACAGCGCGGCGTTTCTTCAAACTTTTTAGGCATCTGACACCGTGAATTGGAACTGCCAGAACTGGAGACAAGGAACAGATTGAACAGATGCGAAGATATCTGAATTTATTTGTTTCGGTGCGGAACAAACGACATTGCCAAAAGAAACGGATGCATTTGACCAAAGCAGGTTTATTCTTGCAAACCGTTTGTTTAGTCAGTCTAGTCTCGTGAAATTCGAAAACCCCAAGAACAGCTTGCCATCTCGACGGCAACTGCAGGTTCATGAAGCATTTTGAGGACCTTGCCGATGCCAAGGAGGAAAAGTCAGGGCCCCTAGCCGCACCTTCCGCTGCAGCTGGGTTGTTGAGAATGGTGGATTTAGCCCCCAATAGCGATTTTTCATAGGGAAACTACGATCTATGGCCACTAGCATGGCCATCAAGAAATTTAATAATATTGGGAACCTATGGGCCTGATGATTCACCAGTTTTTTTCTGGTGTGTCTTCTTCCATTCGTTTTCCCCCAGTGGCTTCTGAGGGACCCCACCTTCCAGAAGTTGTTATACCTGGACGTGGCGGCCAATGTGGTTGCAGATATTTCGGAGGACTGGGAAGAATCGACGTGATGTTTTGGGAGAGACCAGATATGGATTGTAATATGCCGCCCTGCTTTTGTGACAAAGTGTCGCTATGAAATACCTCCTTCTGTGTTCAACGCTGCTTCTGCCATTGTGATGGTGCAATCGTGCTACAACATGTTATTGTTTCATTGCTATACTTTGATTTTCTACACAGCGTATTGTGCTTTTATCTTGAATCTATGTGGTGGACGCCGTTTGTTGCAAAGATGATCCTTGTTGTCGTTGCTATTTATTCTCTGTCAACCTTGCCCGATGTTGGTTGTTTCTTTGCTGTCATTGCCACGGGAATTTGGATTGAACGTCAACCAGCATCGACTTAAATGGCAAGCCCTCCCATCCCAAAGAGGCTACAGAATCCCAAACAACGAGAAGTCACCGCGGCTGTTTCCCATATATTCCCATAGTATGAGTAGCAGTTTGGAGTCGGTTGGGCAGCAATCTGCTATAGAGCGCACGTGCGTTTTGAGCGTTGCCCACTGGAACTTGTTAAAATCATTTCCATTTTGGGCGGCAAGCGCGGGACGTGCAGTGGCACAATGTGTTAATTGTTGCGTTTTGAGCTAGGATGGAATGTTTCACCATGACAGGAGAAAACACATCAAATTCTGGACGACTTTGGTCATGTTTGTCATGGTTGTCTGGTGTAATTTCATTTGCAGAAGCTGAAAACGTAGCCTGCGTGGGCGAATTTACATCTTTCTTCTCGAATTTCAACAGCGGATTAGGTGGCGTTCTATGGATGTTTCGCTTTGGTGTTTCAACAGTTGATTCAATTTTGTTCAATTGCTGACAGGTTCCAACCCTCAACGGCCTCCGACAATTTGTGGAGCACTGCTGGTAGATACGCAGGTATAAGCGCACAGTTTTTGATTGGCTGCGAAAACGCGTTGGAATGAATGCTGTGCGCCCAGTCCAAAGCGCCAGTATGCGCGGCAATGACTGGCGAGCTCCCCCAGCTGTCAAGTCTGATAGAGGCAGGTAGAGCCGGGGCCAGCTGATCAGCGAGCAAATGATGCATAAAAATGAATAAAATGTAGTGAGCTGCAAATGCATCTTTGACATGAATGGCGTGTTTGGACCCTAACGTGAAATGAAATAAAGTGCTGCAATTATCTGCAATTTGAAAAGAAAGCATAAAGGGTAAATCCACCTTAAACTTTGCTCGCAGACGGCTTGGAAAAGGAAAAGGGAAGAGAGAAAAATGAGGAGCAGAAAGCTAGGAGCGCAGATAGAATGCAAACATATCTCAGATATGCCACAGGGATTGTCGGAATACATGTCAAAATCAGTAACAGATAGACTGTCAGAATGAATGCCAGACAGAATGTCGGACTATATGTCAGATATTGTCAGATAGATACATTGTCAGTTGGTGGGATGACGCGAAGAAAGTAATTATTGTGCCTGTTTCGTTGTTGTTTCTTGTTGTTGGAACGATCTCTGAGCCGGCGCTCACGCCGCTGCCGGCAGAAATTGAGAGATCTGAAAAGGGTGAATATGTTCATGCTATGGCAATTTTCACACGGAAATCAACAGCCATGAGATAATGCCAACCCTGGATCAATAAACCCCAAACGGTTGTTTAATTGGGGGGATGCCATTTAAATATCAGATGAAATGACTATTTGAGGAGTACCACCCCAATTTTCATAAACCAGGGTTTAGTCTCATCCGGGGTTGACTTTTCCAGTAACAATGAGATGCTGGAGGCGCGCCCTGAGACAAGATTAGATATATATGGGCTCGTTGGTCCCCTTCGCGAATGTTCATGAGATAGTTCAGTATCCTCGCCCATCCGCCAGTGTTGTTGTTGGTAAATTGGATAGGAAAAATCTATTTTGATGCATTCTTGGGACATTCAACGGGAATCATTAGATATATCATGATACCATCTGGTTATGACTAACATAGCCATGGTTAAGCCATGGCCCATAGAAATAGATGGTTAATTACCTATTAATAGCATGGTGATTTTCCATGGCGAACTGTTAGTCATAACCAGATGGTATCATGATATATCCAACAACTAGGTTTGATATACGGCTATCAACACTTGATGACCTAGTGGGATTCATAGGATTCACAGGGGGATATTCCAACAGATGGCTTTGGGGTAACCATGAAAACCCCGTGGTCAGAATCATTGGGACTCTAACGGTTGATGGATTTCGTGTCCCATTTCCGCAAACCATGAGGGAAACCAGAATTGGGGCCCGAAATCCAATTGGAAACTAATGGGAAACGAAATCCAATATGAATTTGGTGATTTGATTATGGTTTCAAGATGTTTCAAGTACAAACGAAAAGAAAAGAACTAATATTCAATGTTCAAACGGGAGAAATATAACCTTTGGGGGCACCCCATTTTGCGATGGGCCAACACCCGCAAAATTCGCGTCATCTGCGGGTCAATTCGGTCCAAATCACTCGAATCACATCCGACTTGGCCCTTGGGTCTGGCTGAGGGGCGATACATGTAGATATTTTAAGTATTGTATGAAAGTAGGTCCAATTTTCAGAGCAAAAGATACAATACAAGTAATGTATGAAAGTTGTTCCGACTTTTTGTTAAGTATTGTTCTGTAGATATACTTACAATACTTTCATTTATATTTTGTTCTGAAAGATCTACAATATATATGAAAACATACGTGTAGAATATGAATCGAATACTTACACCATCCAAACATCAAACAAAACGGTTTTCAAATGACGTACGGGTGAGTTCTATCTCATTTCTCAGTAGCCAGCTGATCCATTGGTTTTTTTCCATGAAGGATTGGACCTCCCTGGAGAAAGTTGGCTTCTTGCGCAAGGGCACACTGCATCCGCGCACGGAGTGACCTCCAACAAATGCCCTTGTGCTCATCAAAAATCAGAAGTTTTGATTTCCATTGGGGAGTATTTTATTAAAATTTCTTGTTCATGTGCAACCATTTTTTCCTTTCAAAACCATGTCCGAACCATTTCCAACCCATTTCGATCAGTGTTCCATCCAGTTCCCAACATGCCATAAAAAATACCCTCTGGTAATTTAACATAGCTATTGAACATGGCCATTTATAGTGGATTTTCCCATTAAAAATGGTGATTTTCTATAGCTATGTTAAATTACCAGAGGGTAGCAGGTACTATGCCAACTGGTGCCAGTTGGTTTTGGCAGTTGTGGAGATTATCGTCACCAAGATCAAGGCTGGGATCATACACATATTTCCAGCTGGTGCACGGTGCATTGAAACCCCGCATCAAAACCAGGTTCCAATTGTGAAATCCCCTACACATGGCAGTTGTTATGGGAAAATATTCTATATAATTTAACCAAATGATTTTTTTCCATGTTTGATTACCAAAAAGAACACCCAAAATTATTGGGCTGGTGGTTTCAAATGTTTCCAATATTGTTTTTGATTATTTCGAACATATGACTGGGATGATGATCCGCAACGACCCAACGATTAGATTAATATGTTTCCTTTTGGTTGAAACCACCAATCAGTTTCGATATTGATGGTCATTTGAACATTTGAAAGTGATGATTAAAAATCGGCCTTGTATCCGTCACTATCATCTACACTGGTTTTCGTTGCATTCATCCTATTTGTTGTTTCATCCTATATCATCAACCAGAAAAAACTTCCCCTATCAACCAACTATCAACTACTGCATGTAGCAACTATCAACCATCAACATCCATTAACTATTTGCGAGGTGGGATCTGGCAAAAAATGATCTGACTCGGGTGCATTCCTTGGGCTATGGTTTGGTCTGGCTTGGTGTAAAGCGCTGAGGCGGACCGTGCCATGGAGAAAGCTTCCAAGCCAGACGCGTCCAAAGAAGTTCTGCGGAAAAGAACCATGGCAACTTGGATCCAGATGCGGAAATCGCATGTCTTCATGTCCCTAAGGTCATGGTGGGAAATATTTGAAGCGCACCAGATATCACAAGATATAAGATGCCAGTCATCATTTGATTCACCAACTCACCAGATATCACCAGATTACTGGCATCATACAATATCATACATATAATATATCATTGGAAACCATATATATCATATATATCATATATATCATATATATCATATATATCATATCAGTATCACCAGATATATAAAATACACCATACATATATTAATATATATTTATCACCAGATATCATTGGAAACCCGGAAGATTTTCTACGGACGTCCCCGCGATTCTTGGAACGCGAGGCTCAACTTGAATTCAGCAAGTTCCTGGCGGATTTGGTGAAGGTGCTGAAGTTGCCGTTGTCGTTTTGCAAAACATGGATATATAGGAGATATGATGGATATGATGGATAGATATGATGTTAAAATATATGTTTATAGTGATATTGATGATCATTGTTTATTTTTCCCAGTCTTGATTGATATCGATTATGATCCATAGTTTGCCAGCATCATCCGTCATCCTTTACCGAAAATCATCAAGAAGATCAAGATCCGCTTCAAGATCAGGAGTTCTGAAGCACCAGCAGTTTCCGTTACAGGGTCAACTGATATCAGCTGATTTATTCATCCTTAAACCAGATAAATGTCACTATTGGGGGGTATCCCCCAGTGGTTTGCCACTTCAAAATATATACCGTTTTTGGGTGGCATCCATCCTTCGGATACCATGTTTTGTGAACTCAGATTCTGAAGATTCCACAAATATCGTTGGTGGTGACTGGAACCATGGAATTTTATGACTTTCCATAGATTGGGAATGTCAAAAATGGATTACATGATGATTATATGATGATATATATGACTGCTTGGTGGTGACTGGAACGTTTGGAATATATTTCCATCTCTTGGGAATGTCATCATCCCAACTGACGAACTCCATCATTTTTCAGAGGGGTAGGCCTCAACCACCAACCAGCCATCAAATCGGCCATCAAATTGGCCAAAGCCAGGCATTTTGGGATTGCGAACTCAGCTTTGCATCTGAACTGGCCTTTATCCTCTCGGGCCTCTGGGCAGCTTTGGTCAGCACCCACAAGCAACGTGGCTGCAACTGCGGATTTCTTCAGCCAGGTCAGCTGACCAAAATTCAACATTGATGATGATGATGATGATGATGATGATGTCACTGATGTCACTGATGTCACTGATGTTGCTGTTGCTGCAACGGGAAGTTTTGGGCCCAAAAAAAAACGATCAACACTGAACACCCAGCACATCCTTCACCAAAGTGTAGCCAGCGCTGCGTGTCTGTTCATCCGTCGTGGTTCAGGTATGCCATCCGAGTTCTGAAGTAGCTGTCCGGATGTAGCTCATCGCCAAAGAAAAAGAATGGAACGAAGCTGTCACAGCCATTCTCACGTCGCCAGCATTGGAGCACTCCTGGACGATGGTTGACTTCTGCCGCTGCCAGGCCAACAGCACAAATGGGTGCCATGATGAAACCTTTCACCAAAAGCCCAAACTTGTCAGAAGACAGTTCAAGGTTGGTAAAGCATCAAACAGTTAATCAAACATCTTTTGTTCCATCCATTTGTCATCTCTTCAAGCCAAGATTCACCGGAAAAACAACAAAGAACAACTGTGTCCATCCATGCTGCTCTCCACCGCCGACGTGGCATGGCTCAACTGGGAGCCGGAAATCCAAGCAGCGCCGGGGCCCAAAAGACTCAGCATATTGAATCCAAATTTAGAGGAGCTGATCGTGTTTGACCCACTGGCTGTCACTGGCTCATCATTTTGGAAACTTTACAAACCCCACATGGTGCCACGGCAGCATTTGGTTTATAATACATCAATCGCTTCTCGGTGATGTTGAAAAATAGGGTGCTATAAGTAGCCCAAAATGGTCCAAAAAATCCATTGGTTACTCTCATTTCATCATCATTTTCCCAGTAGAAATCATGCTTCCCATGGCTTCAGCAGAAATTCACCAGGTCTCGCCAGGCGAGGCCCAAAAACCTGGCTCGAAGCCTGGCTCGTTATAGGCCTGGAAATCCGGCGATTTTGGCACTTTTTTGGTGGGAAAAATGAGATGTAAACCATCCGAACTTGGGGTAAAAGTAGGACTTTAACCAAAAATTGGTGGCAATTCATGGGCCAAAATGAAGTTGAAGACTTTTTAAGCAATAAGAATTGGTAATGTGAATGGGGCGTGCAGTGAGATATACCCAACAATTGGGGTTGATATCATGATGACTGAGGTCCACTATGTAGTTGTTTTTGTCTCAGAAGATTTGCCTCGGAAAAATGAGGTTTGAAACTTTTTTCAGGATTTTACCTTGCATTCAGACATTCTAAGCTTTCCAGGATGGAGGGGTTTTAGTGCCCATGGCTACCATGGCTGGAGGCCAACCCAGCAGATTCCCAGCAAACACGTTCCATGGCTGGAGCAGCAGTCACTTGGCTCGGTTGATCCTTGGAAAATGATGCAAATCTGGTGGAATTTCCGTGGGGTTTATGGCAATTTATCCTTTGGATCATTGATGAACTCTTGGATTGTTGGATTGTTGGATTGTATGTCAGTTTTGGATTAAATGAGGTATGTCAGGATATCATGATCACGTCGCATTGAAATGGCATTCCTTTCTGAGAGTCTGCACCTTCGACCTGATCAGTTGCGAAAAATGGGACACCGTTTTGCTCAAGCTGAAAGCGTGGCTCGCCGAAAGCTGCCATCAAGTTCTCAGCTGGGTGCTCAGAGTTCCCAGATCAGGATCGCAGTCTCTTGCAATAGGGTGGTTGGAGCTCCATGATGTGTACCCCTATGTTTGGATGTTTGGATATATCATTCATATATCCCATTAACATATTATATATATATATGTATATGTATATGTATATGTATATGTATATTATGTATGTATATGTATATGTATATGTATATGTATATGTATATGTATATGTATATGTATATGTATATGTATATGTATATGTATATGTATATGTATATGTATATGTGTATGTATATGTATATGTATATTATGTATGTGTCGAATGATCTACTCCCAAAAAAGAATAGTGTTCAGATGTGTTCAGCATGGCTGTGACTTTGTTTATCAACCAAACATGGACCCACATGTGTTCCTCAGCGCTCTGCCTCAAGCGCCTTCTCTCTCCGCCAATCTAATTGATCTCAGCCCGGCATGGTGAAACTTCAGTTCACGAACCCAACAGACTACGATGTGAGGGTGGAAGCCGGTGGCATGGTTCGATATTTGAGCCCCAAGAACGAAAAATAGGTGGATCGATGCGAATTCCCCGAAGGAAACTACCAGCAGTTTCGTGGGTGGTATGTTGACAGCACCGGGCACAACCAGCTTGCAGGTCCCAAACCCTACACCGTGAAAAATGATCCTGGCGTGGATCTATATGTTTGGACGGTTCAGGATAACTCTGGCTGGTTTGAGTATGACTTCGAAGTCTCGTGGAGAGCCTATGCCAGAGCCACACTGCAGGCATCAGCCCATGCGGAACCAGATCGTGAGAAACGGCAAAAGCAAGTGAGAGCAGGAACTTGTTGAGCAGAGCCAGCAGAGCTGTTCAAACGGCGGTTTTTGCTAAAGGGTTGCATTAAAAATGCAACCGCGCCTCGTAATCTGTCGCTTCAAAGCGTTCGATTTAAGATTATCAAGATTTAGCCATGTCATCATACAATGTCATCATATCAAAAAGTTTTGTTCATTAGATACTTTTCACATTTCCTCCCATTTCAAAAGTATATTTATACACGTTGTGTTTGCAGCGAGGCGTGCTCCCTTATTCGTGGCGGTGATGATTGCCACCGCTTGGCGTGACACGTGCCAATCTTGCGAGCCCCTTTGGCTCGTTTTGCGCGTGGAACTGTGTGTAGCTCGGCTCGTAGATGTCTTTTTCAGCGAATCAAATCATATTTGTCTTCGCAGCACCAGACCAAAGGGCCATGGAAGACGTGTACCGCAGAGAAAAGGTGTGCCGTCACATGCCATGTGTGCACTCGCATTTGAGCTTGGTGTTGGACATTAGTGGACATTAGTGGACAGTTGATTCCCTGTCAAAATAAGTGACGCTAAGCATTGGTACCCCTATATCATTCATATATCCCATTAACTATAAATTTTATGTATACATATATATATATACACATTATATATGATATAATATTATGTCATTCAGTTATATATTATAATAACTTATATATATAATATACACATTATATAATATAAACTTACATATATATATATATATTATAATAACCAATATACAAGTTTATGTCATTCAGATCATTTTGCGGTTCCATTGGTCCCGGTTTGATACATCTCTGTGGTCTCATCCTGAGGTCAGACATCCCAGACATCCAACGCTGTCGGCTGCCAAGGTTTTTCCTCCCAAAATGGCTGGTGTATACCCAGTTTATGGAAAAACATGGAAAAACCATGGAAAAACATGGAAAAAACATGGAAAAACATGGAAAAACATGGAAAAAACATGGAAAAACATGGAAACACATGGAAAACACATGGAAAAACATGGAAAAAAACATGGAAAAACATGGAAAAACATGGAAAAAACATGGAAACACATGGAAAAACATGGAAAAACATGGAAAAAACATGGAAAAACATGGAAAAACATGGAACATCTATGGAACTTTATAGCCAATTTATATCAACTTATGGACATGTATGGCTTTATATTATGGTATTTGATGGTGATTGTGATGCGGAAAATGACACTGATAAGATGATAAACCATGAAATTTGTGGCGGGATACCCTGTTTGCAGACAAACCCAGGATTTCTCCAAATCTTCTCACTTCAGTTGTGTTCCAGTGCACTCAACTTGTGAACACTGGCAACCAATTTTGCAACTGACGCCATGCTCCATGGAAGCATCGTTGAACGAGATTCTGTTGGCAGCATGTCAACAAGTTCTACCTTTGGAGCAGGCGAATCGGTTGAATCAGGGCAACAGAGGGGACAGAGATACAACTGACATGAACATTTCATATGAACATTTCATGAACATATCATGAAAACGGACATGAAGTGACGTGTTTTCGCCCAAAATCCTCAGTTTCTCCAAGTTTTCTCCAGGCTCGGCTGGTGCTGGAGCCAGGCCCACGGAGTTGATTTTCAGACATCATCCAAACCACAAAAAGACAGATTTTCTTGGTAAATTAAAAACCGAAACATCATCATTCAATAATCATGATTTGATATTGATCATTAAATATCATTAAATATCATTAAATTAAATATCATTCATCATTCGATTTGTTGATGGATTTGATAATTTTGATATCCAGTTTCCAATGTTTCCATCGTCGCAGGTGAAGGTGCGGTTCGATGCAAGGGCCGAGACTTCCAATGCCGAGCTCCCCGCACCATTTTCCACAGGAGCTCGAAATTTTCCATCAGGGGCCCGTTGGGGTTGGGAAGTTCTGCGCCTCCAAGATCTTCCAAGATCTCATGAGTTCTCTTCATGTTTGTTTCAATCTTTATCTAAGATATCTAAGAAAAAACTCAATATTTGTGTATATTACATATCATATATATCCATCATATGTTTCTCAAAGACCCAAGAACCAGCTGTTTAACTCTTGAACTCAAAATCTCCAGAAAAGTTAGTTTTACCCCATGTTTGACATCGAATTTTTGGTTTGCTGGTGATGACCTTGATTGAAATAATGCCATCCGTCGCCATTTCAACAAGGCGACGCATGGCGACGGATGAGGTCATGAGGTCCTGTGCACATTGCAACAAAGCTCAAAATACAAAGTGAGTGTTTCATGGTTTTCCTCCATGGTTTTCCCCATGAAAAATTTCCTGGAAGTTTCCATAGATCTCATGTTTTTTCCATCATTTTTATCATAGTTTCCATGGTTTTTCCATCATTTTCCATGGGTTTTCCCATGGTTTTCCCATGGAAAATCCCATGGTTTTCCCATCTCCAGGATGCGCAGCCACGGTGAGGCGCTGAGCTACGTCTGTCCCTGTCCAGCCCTGGGCGGTTTGCCGAAAACCTGGAGCTTTCAGAGTCCGGAAGCCTTGGCACCTTGGCACGACCCGGAGATGGGAAGATGGGATGTTGGAGATATAGTGTGTGTATATATTATATATATAGAGAGATAGATAGAGATATAGATAGATTAGATTGGATTGGATTAGATTAGATTAGATTAGATAGAATCTGATAGATAGAATCAGATAGATAGAAAGATAGTAATTATATGTATATAATGTATATGTAATATATATATATACATAGAATATGTATATGTCATATGTAATAGTATATGTAAATATGTATTGAATCATAGATATACCTATATATATATATACATATAGGCTATATAGGTATAGACTCAGATATAGATGTATGGATATGATTTCTACAGAATGTTTTGATTGGTCACTGTGATTGTGATTGTTTTGCTGTTTGCTGTTGGCTTCAACATATGTAGTCCTTATTCGTTTATCTGTTTTGTTTCCTTCGACACTGGATTCAAGCACGTCTCAAAGTGTTGTGAACCTGGCGATGTTGCGGAAAGGTTGGCATCATTTTTTCCACATACATTCGTCTTCGACTCACAAGTTTCAATTTAACATCATTTTCAGCATCTAAAAACAGTATGTTCAAAATCATCTAAGACCATTTTCCCACCATTTCACCAGGTTTTCACCCCAGGAGCGCCCAAAACCCAGGCCATAGCCATCCTGGAACACCTGGAGGCTCACGACAGCCTGGCAGACGTGCGCGCCACGGCCATGGGCGAAATCGCCATTTTGACCAAGGAGCACCTGGCCTGGCGACGGAGCCAAGGCGGGGATGGCGGATCTGGGGGGATCTGGGGGATGGGGATGGCAACTCTATGGGTTTTATCATGGTTTTATCATGGTTTTTGTCATGGTTTTTGTCATGTGTTTATCTATGGTTTTTATCATGTTCCATCTGTTGTTGATTGATATGTTGATTCATTTGTTGATTGATATGATGAAGAATGGTGAACATGGTTCAATTGAATAGCCGTGAAGAAACATGCCTTGGGATCATCACACGTTGATCTTCGTGGAAGAAACTGTGGCAGGTCAGTTGCACTGCAAGGATTGCGGCCATTTCTTCGCCGGGCAGCGGGGGCTACAAGATCACCAACGACAGAAACACAACAAGGCAGGATGCGAAGCCGATGACGCCATGTCTTGAGATGGATCTCTTCAACCCCAATCCATAAAATCTACTGCGATGGAATGTTCAGTCAAGAGACACAAATAGACAGAGCTGACATCTCACCATTTTTGATCACTTGACGTTTTGGCACGCCGTTGGCACAATGAGCCTACGGGTCACCCTAGCAGAAATACGGGTCCTGTACGGGTCACCCTGGCGCAAGGGAGTGGAAGCTGCGTTGGTCCGGAGCCACAGTGATAAACCTGTTGAGCCACAGTCGCTATGTATTTTGCAGTGGGGGAAACATGGGGAAACACATCCCCAGTTGATTATCAGTTGATTATCAGTTGATTAGTTGGGATAAAGAATCACCATCCTATCATGTTGATGGATCAATGATGGATGATCCTGGATCATCTTGAGTAATTTTGGGATAATTGGGTCATCAAAATTTCCAGTGATAATCAATCATCAGATCATCACCTGGATCATTTTGAGATAATTGATCAATGACGGATCATCCTGTCCATCAGAATGTCGATAACCCATCATACTGTGGATCGTTGCGAAATCCTGCACCAGCTTGGATGGTTAAACCATGTTAAACCCCTACAAATAATGGGCTAAACCATGGTAAATCATCTATCAACTGGTTGCTTCTACCAAAAAAACCCAGGATGCGGTGGACCTGAGCCGCCTGGCGCTGGTGCCCTACCGCCCTGCGACCTTCCCTTCCTTGGCGCCGGCGCTTGCGGCGCCGGCGCTTGCGGAGAAGCCGAAGAAAACGTTGGATCCGGGGCTCTGTGGCGAAGCTGCACCGAGCTGTGATGTTGCCATGGTTGGCTGTTGATCAAATTTATCATGTTTTTTTTTGCCAAGAAAATGGCGAAAATGGTGAGTTGGGGTAATTCTACCTGATTTTTACCTGATCTCTAAAATTCATGTTCAGATTTCAGAGCCATTTCTATGTCGTCCCAGGTGCGGCCCGCGACGGCAACCTGCAACAGTTGAGAACCTTGGTCGCCGAGGGTTGGAGTTTGGCCACCCGAGATCAGCACGGTTCCAACGCGCTGCTGTGGGCTGCAGGTGGAACTAGATGGCTGGCCGCATGCTGTGCTTGGAAGCTTCATGTTTCACCAAGGTCACCAATCATTCACCATAAATTCACCATAAATTCACCATATTCACCACAAGGTCACCAATAATTCACCATACCTGAAGTATTCACCATGATAATCAATGATTCACCGATTAGAGCCAAACGATTCACCGATGTTTCCTGGGAATTGATGATTAAATCATTTACTGTACTCAATCTTGGGACTTGAAGATTAATTAGATACATTATTCACGAATTATTCACCATATTTCAACCAGATTATCTTCAAATTCTTGGATCTGTCCAGGTGGTGGGCACTTGGAGCTGTGTCGTTTCTTGGTGGCCTCCAATGTGGATCCGCATGGTCATCAGAAGGATCACCGCAACGCCTTGCATTGGGCGCTTCGTGGCATGTCTTGGATGCGAAACAACTGGAAAAAACGTGGTGAAAATCGGACATCAACGGAACATTTGGTGGAAAATGAAATTCTTGGAATATCAATGAATATCACAGGAAATGCTTTGGCCGATTCCTCAGATCATAGAGTCAATTCAATCATCCACAAATCATCCAAAATCACTCGAAAAGCCATGATCCATTGGGATCCATTGGGATCATAAAATAATGATCATAATTTGAATCATAATGACATGATTATCAGAATTATCAGAATTATTAGATCAGAATTATCCCAAAATTATCCCATATAATGATAATCATAATTTATATAATATCCCAAAATTATCCCAATCATATAAATTCTGATCATATCCCAAAATTGTCCCATATTTTATCCATTGGATAATATCATTATCCGATAATCCCATTCCAATCATTATCCCATTATAAATATGATCATTATTTCATAAAATGATCATCAAATTCTGATAATTCTGATAATCAGAATTATCCCAATCATAATTATCTTGGGATAAATTTGATCATTTTATGATCTATCCCATCTGAGAACATAATGATAAATTTGAATTATCCCAATCATAAAATGATGAAATTCTGACCTGCCAGGCAGCCCGCAATGGGCACATTGAGACCTGCCGCTGGTTGGTGACAGCCAAGATCGATCCCAACAAACCCACCTTGGATGGAACGACTCCGTGGGGGAACCTGGGATAACCATGGGAATTGGTACCTGAAAACCATGGGAAAACTATGGAAAATGATGGAAAACCATGGGAAAACCATGGAAAAACGATGGAAAATGATGGAAAATGATGGAACATGATGGAAAAAACATGGAAACTATGGAAAATGATGGAAAAACCACAGAAAATGATGGGAAACTCAAAGAATATCCCATGATTTATGAAATTTGATCAGCGTGAACATTGATGTTCATACTATACGATTTCCCCAATGCTTGAAAATGACAAAGCCATATCAATGGATTGGTTGGAATAACGAAGGAACAACCATGGTGAACTTACTTTCACTTGGGGAAAACATTTTGACCAATTCGCGATTTTTTTGCAGATTCAGTTTTGAACCACTTTTGGTTGCTGCTTGATTGTTGGAAAATGTATGGCTGACCCGTTCGGATTCATGAAGGCCTGATAGGCTTCGTAGTTTTCCTGTTTGACTTCCCGATTTTGCCAAAAATGGGTTCAATTTCTAGTGTTCCCTCAAAGTTCGGAAAGTCCCCGGATTTTGTTTTCTACATGACATATACCCTCTGGTAAACTAACATAGCAATTGAAAATGGCCATTTATAGTGGATTTTCCCATTAAAAATGGTGATTTTCCATTGCTATGTTAGTTCACCAGAGGGTACCTATAGTTTGAGGCACTATCGCCTCTGAGGCTTCACTGGGCCGTGTGGCAAAGTCACAAGGCCGTCTGTGACTTTTTGATCCATGAGGCAGGACGGTTACAGGGGATGAGTGTTCGTTTATCATCTTGGTTTCCATTCAATGCCACCAATATATGATATATACATCATCTTGCATATCAGATATATGATGATGGGATAATATATATAATATATACATACATATATATATATATATATCATATACATCATATGTCGAAATTTCACAACCTCACTATCTAAAATTTTGAGAAAAACTCCATCTTTTTCATCAGCTGCCTTTGTGTCAGGCCAAGGCGGATTTGCATGCCAAGAACAGGCAACCCGGAAGCCGCGTCGCAAAAAACGCGTCGTTTTTCCATGGCTGCCATGGCCAGGTACGGCTGCAATGCATCGCAGTGGGCCGCGCTGGCCGGGTCGGTGGCGATGTGTGCGCCGTGATTTTCCAGTGATTCTCCAATAAAAACTCATTTAGTTGCTGTTAAACTCATGAATTGAATATTGGGATAATCACTGGATAATCACTGATTCTAGTTGCTGTTTTAATTGGGATATTTTGTTGATCCTGTTTTGGGATATGTGGTTGATGAGTTGATTCAGCTGATGACAGATGCAAAACAGGTGGTGTTCTTTGTTCTGATGCACCACTGTCGCGTTGTGTCCAAAAATCATCCAGCATGTTCCATATCTTCTATTTTTCTATCTTCTATGTCTTCCCATCACCATCCTCATCCGTCTCATCCTCATCATTTTCCGGATTTTCCCCAATGTTGGAGAGCCTTTGGGCAATTGGGGCCACGGGGCCTGCAGGTACATATTTGCAGCACCAGGGACTAGACCTCAAGGTGTTGAACTTCAACGGGCACTCCGCCCTGCACAAGGCCGACAACCTGCAGAAGGGTGATCGGACATGGTGAAGTTCCACCGGTGGAACATGGTTTGTTTTCTCATAGAAGGGGATGGTCATACACCCATATACACCCATCAATAGGGTTTAATATACCCATTGTAATGATTCCCAATATAGGATGGATGACCATAGCCCATATACCAGTACCATGTTTTGACGATGGCACATGTGGATTTCGAGAATGTAGGGCTTTGCCATACTTTGCCTATTTTTGGGGACAGATGTTCGTCGTGAAAGAAAAGTCCGGCTGCTAAGTGTGATCCATACCTCTTTAGCATTTGTTCCAGACCCAACTTTTCCCGATTTTAAACCAGGCATCAACAAAACAAAGGGTAGAAGATTCTTGCAAACATGGTCGACTAGTTATAAGTTATAGACATACCAACTTAACTATAGATATATCTACCAACTAGTCAAATAATATATAGACATATAATCATATATCAATCACATATCAATCACATATAAATAATATCATAAACCCTATAGTTATCAATCATATAGATATTCACATATCATATATGATCTACCATAAACCCTACAGTTCTTGGAGTTGCACCACTTTAGCTCAGCTAAGCACCAGGCGGCCGTGAAGGGCCAGCGTTTGGTCTGCGAATGGCTGCTGGATGAGGGGGGCCTTGGAGATCAGCAGGACGGGAGGGGAGGAAATTGCAGATCCTCAGGATTCCCAGTGAAAGAAGAACCGGGACCAATGCAGCCCGCGGCAAAAAAACAATCAACTTGACCAATTTGGGCGGAATTGAGGCGGATGAAATATTACAATGTGGCCAGGTCATTTCATGTAAATGTGCAACCGCTACAGGACATCTTCAAGTCCCAACAGTATCCTGTCAGTAACTCCTGCAGATTCAAGCCCTCCACATGGGTTCCAGAGGGGTGGTAGTCAAGTTGGCTTCACTTCTGACAATTTCAAGGGGGTTTGCAATGATACCAGGAAGGCTCCCCAACCTGTTGTCTATTTGAAGTCTTCCCCCACAATGGAACCTCCCAGGCTGTGCAGTGCGAAAGTCAAAGATGGTGGATTCCAGCATGACGAAAACCATGCCAATTGCAGATCTAAGGGGAAAATTACCTTGTGGACCATTTTGTTGGAGCGTTTCACTATGAAGTTTTGGGAGGTCTCCACCTGGCATAGATTCCAGAATTCCAACTGGCACGACTGTTGGCCGGGCCACAAGCCTAGCAGATCGCCGAGCTTGGAGGTGCATTTGGCTCGGAGGAAGACATATCAAGGAGCATCTTTCAGCAGCAGCATAGCAACGCATAGCAACCCACTGCTTGGAGCTGGCTTTAAGGTGGAATTGTTTTAAGGTAGCCAATTCAAGGTAGCAACGCATTCAAGGTACCAATCGTAGCTCGCTGGTAGCTTGGTATAGCAAGGTATGACTACATATTAACTATATGGTGCCACGCCCCATATGATTGCATGGAGATCTCTAAGCTCCATAGGAAAACTGCAGATTGCACATTTGCTTCCGTAGCTCATTCAGTATTTGTTTCT
>Ga0126342_10005885_pt1 | contig 21583 bp, 15 predicted proteins | sample Cyp1metagenome_FD_92528 | JGI IMG/M metagenome (GOLD analysis project Ga0126342, IMG submission 92528) | Coral microbial communities from Lord Howe Island, Old Settlement Bay, Australia - Cyphastrea 1 metagenome | ecosystem: Host-associated > Invertebrates > Cnidaria > Coral ... | reverse complement strand
AGCGGGGAAGTGTGGCGTTTTCTGACGCCATGGCTTAGCAAAGAGGGACAATTGCGAGGTGACCCTTTTACGTTGTCACAGAATTAGTGATCTTATAACCGTTGGGAACCATTGAATGCTTAGATAGCTCCCCAACATGGTTGCAAACGCAAAGACGGAGCGCCCCTTAGTCCATTCCCAGCACTTCAGAGATCTGAATCCGTGAAGCCAATGCTGCTGCATTGTTGGATTATTTAGTGTTGATTTGAACAAAACACTGTAAAGCGATAGGGCCCCCCTCCAAAAAGCGATGGCGATAACTTATATTTTCGTACCAAGCATCAACAATTGATTTTGACGGCGGCTCATATATATATATATTATACATTATTATACATACTAAATGGAGGCTATTTTGGGCGAACTTTTATGTTTTTATGTTTTCTAGAGGGATCTGTGCTTGTTTTCTAGTCTGGCTTCTTGGCTGTTGTGACTTTTAGTGGGTGTTGTGGCTTTTGTGACTTTTGTTATCTTGGCTTCTTAGTTTCTTGGCTTTTTCGTTTTTTGTTGTTTTTGGATGTTTTTGGCTTCTTGTTTTGGTTTGTTTTTGTGTTTTCTTGCCAGTATGCTTCAAAAATGCACAGACAACGAGTAAAACACCAATTAGGAAGAATAAAAGGCTATGATGCTGCTTTATAAGAAAGGAAAGATACAATAATATGATTTATAGGAGCCCTTTGGTAATATCCACTGATCTTATTTGCAACCAACACGGTTGTGCCGCAACCTACATTCTACATGAAGATGCATGTTGTGCATTGTATACACAAAATTATGCACCCTATTTTCAACCTACAGCATTACATGCGAGAATAGGTATTGTCATTCTGCTGTCGGGGGAGGCGCTGCGCCGTTGTTGTCAGCCCTCAATCCCGATGCTTCTGCTCCTGCTTTTTCACTTAATCCAAGCTTGCACACTTGTAAATACACTCACTACTCTATATATTATACAAATATAGAGATACATAATAATATACATACATTGCATAGTTATTTAACGTTATTTATATGCACACCTTGTGTCTCTAAACCCAAATCCAATCTTAAACCAACCCTAAACTTTGGATATACCGATATACCCTAAACCAGCCTACGACAAGCCTTAAACCACGGCCAAATAAATTCTAAACAAACCCTTAAAATAAACATTAATAAACCCTAAACCAACCCTAAAGGTGAGCCAACACTAGTGACATGGCTCTGGTCCACACAAGTGAAGATAGAGGTATCCTATTTTCAGCCCTATTCGCTTTCCGATGGCATCATGGTCGTTGCAATGTCCATTGTTACTTTAGATATCTTTAGATACTGTAGGGGCTGCATCTTACGTTCAATTTGGGATTGTTCTTCTGTAGGAATATCCCCTCGCTTCCCGCTTTTTCGCAGGGTTCCAAAGGTGAGAAACCAGTCCCATTACTGCACCAGGAGCAACGATCCCAGTCACAAAGTTGGCTGGATCCTGTACAAAGTTACACGGCAGCGGTCGTTGCAGATCGGCCCCTGACTGCCCACAATTGTGCTGAAAACAATAGTTCGAAGTGACAGGGGGAAGTTCGAATCAGTTTTTTTTTCGTTTTTGTTTTTTTTTTACCAAAAATAGCACGTACCATGTGTGCTTTCTGCAGGATCTTTGACTTGAACCTCTAAGTCTAAGTCCAGCACCTGTGAAACAGATAAAAGGAGATATAAGGGGTCTGAATTTATTCCATCTAGTCATGTCCTTGCTTTTGCAGAATTAGTCACGAGGGTTTCTGGTTGTGAATTTTCCTTTGAACCACTTCATTGTTTGCCAAAATGAGTACTCCAGAAGTCTCACTTTCATCAAGCATGCTGCTGGCATCCAGCTCGTGGCATAGAAACTCTCGTTGAGTTTTGGCTAGCATTGGAGCACCATAAATTTGGAGTATCAGTTTCAACCAGATCCAATCTTCCACAGGTTTTGTAGCGGTGAACATGATGTGCCCTCTAGTCATCAATCATGGCTTGCCGGACAATTCTCCATTGAGTTATGCAATGACAATTGGGTGATTTTGCCCATTGAAATCCATGAAAAATATGAAAATCCCCAAGCAACACATGTCCTTCCGGGATTTCTTAGCTCGGCATGACACAGGTGGAGCAGGAAAGAATCCTGGGGATCCTGAACAGGCGGCTGCTGCTATCATCATCACATGTCCATGTTTCTCATCAGTTACATCATTTCAATCTTCATAAATGACGATGATCTACGACAATGATGTATGTATGTAATGTAATGTAATGTAATGTAATGTAATGTAATGTATGGTAATGTATGTATGCATGTATGGTATGGTATGGTATGATATGGTATGGTATGGTATGGTATGGTATGGTAATGTCATGTCATGTCATGTCATGTCATGTCATGTCATGTCATGTCATGTATGTATGTATGTATATATACGTATTTGATCGTATTTGTAATAGTAACAAACATCATTATATGTAAGGCATTCAGGTAAACATGTGACGATATACCATCATGCCAATGATGAATCGCGAGGCACTGGGCCTATGGGACGATATCTGGGGTCAACCAACTTCATGGGTAATTGCATGTTCTATTATATGAAATGGATATGGGGATTTATAGTAACATTACTAACCTGCTTAAATTTGAAGCATATATATATATGATAGATGATGATATACTATATATATAGATGTTGATATTATATATATACAATGATATATGATATGTAATGATATATGTTATACAATGATATATGATTCATAAATAATGATATATGATATAATGTGATGTGATATAATGATATATGATATATACCAGTTCTAATACGTATATATATAATATAACAATCTATTTACACTATATTTATATCATATACAGCATCATAATCTTTATATATATATAATATATATACATATATATATAATATATACACACAATCTATATTCGTATACAGTTTCTTGAGCTTTTCCAACATTCAGCCCTCGAGGCATCCTGTCGAACGGACCAACTTCTGGAAGCTGGTGGAGGAATGGTTCCCTGTATACGAACATACTGTAGATGTGGAACATGGATGGCCCACAGAAATAGATGAGTTAGCTATAGTTGGTGAACATGGGGAATGTCATGAAATATCCACATCTATGTTAGTTGAAGGGTACAAAATCCTTGCTATTAACAGTGTTTTGAGACTAAAAAAGGGGTCTAATTTGGCGGGTGATGGCCACAGTTCGACCATTGTCCAAGTAAGTTTTGAACCATTCACCATTCTCTTGACTTTTTTGATAATAGGTTATTCTTTGGTTTTTTCAAGACCCATTTTGACATTCTTTTTTGATGGGAGATGGGTCTTTAGGAGCACTTGGACAAGTTGGCGGCCCCACGGGTGATTCACCACAAGGCCCGGGCTTTGATTCAGAAAAACTGGTGGAAACATGTGGACATCTTTTTCCAGGTGTTTCCAGCAGGTGGATTATGTTTCAGCTGGATGTCCACATGTTTCCACCTGGATTTATTTTTCAGAAACACATGTGGATTAAGCAAAACGTGTTTTTTTTTCCAGGTGGATTTTGTATTGCTTCAGCTGGACTTGTTTTCGTGTTTTCAACAAGGTTTGACGGTTTGACCAACAAGAACTGGGGAGCTTGCCAGACAAACACTGGGATATGGATCCAAATAGTTAAATAGTTTCACCAACAATGAATGGGTACTTTCTCAGCCCAAGATTGGGTTGTAGTCGTAACCAATCAAACTAGTTGGTAGATGTTGCTGGTGTGAAATATGTGTGTGACTGTTTGTTCATTTTTCATCCGTTCTGAAGATAATACCTTCTTTCACATCATATTGCTTTGGCTTTGGGATGTGTGTTAACTTGTCTCAACCATTTGAATCACCAACTCACCCTATCTTAGAAGATAGCCGCAGCTCCAACTTTCCAGCCCAAAGTTGAACTACCTTAGGATCTGAGAACCACAATTTGGGTTGCCCATTGAAGCTTTGTAGGTGGCAAAACCAATGCTTCCTTTTCCAGTTCCGAAAAGATTGCCAAATTAGACCCATACCCAGTTGGTATATGACACCACGGCAGTTGTTCAAGTTTGTTCTCCCAAAAAATGCCAAGCTCTCTTTTATGGGATACTGTATCACATGATATTGGTATACAGGGTTTACTCATGTTTACCCCATTATAACATATTATAACATATTATAGCCCCATGATTGATAGTGTTTCATACCTTTATAGTTACCAACTGTCTAGAAACTGGGGCAGGAGTTCTTCCATCCCATCGCCACGCGAAATCGCTCAGCTTTTCTCGGACTTCAGCGCGCAGTTTCGGACGCTGATCGGCGTCAACTGCGAAAGGCGCCAGCCTGCGGAGAGGTGATGGACCACTGGTGGACCGTATGCCCTCCCTGGAACGGGTAAACAATGATAAACAATGGATAGCTTGCTGAGACTCACATACCCATGTTTTTTTAACGAAAGTGTGCGATTTGGCATGTCTTGTCTATGTTGATTCCCTTCCGACGTAAAGGGTTTTAGTGAGTACCACAACATCATGATACATCGTGACATACTCTTTTGATATGTTTTTTGCATGTGTCCAGAAACAGGGGGATCCTGCTAACTGCCGAAAAGATCCGAAAAGGGGTTTCTGCGACGTGTTTTAAAGCCGATATATAGCCATTGAATCTTGTGAGCCATGGACAAAACATTGGATTACTGGTTGGTGGTTTGGAACATTTTTCGTATTTTTCCATATATTGGTAATAATAAGAATCCCAACTGGCGAACTCATATTTTTCAGAGGGGTAGGTCAACCACCAACCAGATAATCTATAGCTATGTTGGGTATCCCGTTCATGATGGGATGACCATGGATGACCAGCATGAAATCAGTTGAAATCATGAAGTGTTCATAAAAATCCCATGTTTTTTTTTAAACATGTTTAAGATGCATGTTCCATATTTTTCCATCATAAAACATGGCTTGGGATTTTTGGCGCAAGGTCGACATTGAAATTTTGGAACGCCTGTGAGGCGTCTCTACTTTCCTCGGGAGACGATCGTGCGGGAAGGGACTACGGGTGCCTTGGGATCCGAAACGGATTTTCTTCGTTTACCCAGCAATTTGAACAGTTAGATGATAGACGTCTATGATATGGTAGAATTATCATAGATTCAAAGATGATATTGATATATTCATTTGATGAAGAATTGTCAGAATTGAATTGCTGGCAAATTTATAGATGATCATCTATAAATTTGCCAGCAATTCAATTCTAACACCCAATAGGATTGATAAGATAGTTGTTATGATAGACATGATATGATCATAGCTTTTAGATTTACAGATGCGACATGATGATAGACATAGAATTGATAGGATTGATAGCCGCTATGAATCATCATTGATGGGGATTGCACTCATTGCACATTCTGATGGAGTAGCCTGTGTGTTGAAGGTTCCCGACGGGAAGACCATCTCCACTCAATCTTGAAAGGGTCTAAATTATATATAGCACAAGAATTGTTGTGACACAAAAGCTATTCACAATCGGATTGGTTTTAGGGAACATCTACACAAAACCATGAAATTTTCACATGAAATATCGGGGGTTCCTGTATTTTTTCTCCTTAAGCCAATCCATTGATATTCACGCTACAACACATCAAAATCATTGATGCTAATGTGGTGATCCCAGTGGCAGAGCCCCTTTGTGAGTGTGGGTTTCAAATGTTTTCAACATGGATTTTTAAATATCCAGATCGTAAACTTTCGTAACCACCATGATATGGTCAAACAACGTGTTATTGTTGCGTTTAGAACATTACTAGATTAGCATATTGGAAGCAGGGTTCCATCTATTTTGAGGGCTCTTACTCTTACTGTATCTTTGATCATGAAACTTATGAATGTTACAATTCATTAACCTGATAAGCCAATAAATACCCATCGAACTGGCTTTAGGGTGAAACTACCACCCATTTCTTGAAAGTCATTGGGTATGGTTTATGATGGCATTGGGTCTACAACAGGAACAGATTGGAATCCGGTGTCCGCCTTTTTTGGGCTCTTATCACTAATCATTAAACGAAATCAAACGTGAATGTCGTGATTCATCAACAATCTCATCATATATTGCATTACATTACATTACATTACATTACATTACATTACGCTACACTACATTACATTACATAATACTATCTATATGTGTATATATATAATATATTATATATGTGTGTTTTTATATTATACATACAGCATATACCTGTATATATATATATATATATTATTGCTATTTGTTATTATTATAGGATGCAGTTTCACCAAACTGCCTCTGGCTCCGTCCATGGCTTGGTTTTTGTGGAAGGTGACCGGATGTACATCATGAACCTGGGCAGTGCTAGCGTGAAGGCAGTGCTACCATGATGGGTGGTGAGGAGGACGGGGATACTCTCTGGTAAGTTAACATTGCTATGGAAGCCATGGCCATTTAGTTCGGTGATTTAACTCTTAAAGAATGGTGATTTTCCATAGCTATGTTAGTTTACCAGAGAGTACTCACAACATAGTTTTTTTTGTGTGAGTGAATGATTCTACTTTATCAAGATAGGTACGTTGGTTGAGAAAGCTTGCTTGATTTGGCTGTGTAGTGGATGTATCGTCAGTTGGATGTTTGATGCCAGCTTCTGATTTGAGCGCCCATTCCTGTTGATTGTGACGCTATATTGTAAGGTTTCTTTTTTTTCGTGAAAATACCCCTCAAGTATCCTCAAGTTATATGATTCGAAAATCGAAAACCAAGGTTTTTGCATTTTTTTGCATATTATTTTCCCTGAGAATTAATCTACTGCTTCGTCGGAAAGGATATCAAACAACAGTGCCATTTGCGCCAATGTTTGGACCTGTCAACTGCCCTTGATACAAATTGATATCACGTACATTCACGTACAATATCATATCAGTTACATGTAGTATATCCCCATTTTATCCATGCTTTTGGTGGCGGTGCCTGTAAGGGGCCGTGCGTTCGTGTACTTTTTACTCCGCTGTTGTTTTTGTTTCTGTCAGTCTATGCTTTTTCTTATTGCTTCATGTTGGGGTATGTTTTTTGGGCGGGGTGGGTTGGGACAATAACGTCCTTGCACTTGCAAAGATAACGTGATGTTAAGTCATAAGAACTTCTTTATTGCACTTCCACATCCTCTGCACGCTACGTTATATACTTTTCCTGTTGATACGTCATATGCTGGGGGTGGGGTGGGTTGGGGCATACTTTTCTTGTTGCAATGTTCTAAGAAGTTCTCCAGCACTTTCATATCTTCTGCTCACTACGTTACATTATAAATTACTTGATGCTACGTCACAAGAACCTCTCTAGAGTTGATGCCGCGTCATGATAACTTCTCTTGTACTTTTAGTATAACTTCACTTTGGAGAGGTCTTGCTGACCTGTGCCACACATATCCCCCAAAAAAGTTTGACCCGCCAGAAAGACATGAAACAAGTGTGCGAAGTGTTGGAGAGGTTCGAAAAACACTTCCTAAGCAAACCCTTGCAGAGGTTTTGCATGTTTTTCTAACATCGCTTTCAAATGAAATCCTTCAAAACCACCATTTTTTGGCGATTCTGAAAATCGCCGTGGATCCGAAACATTCACAAACGCACGGTCCCGAGGCGCCAGCACCATATTTTTCATCGGTTTTCCCTGGAATTTTATGGCTTTAAATTCCTCAGCCGCGGCGAAAGGTGGCCAAGCAGAGCGTCATGCAGATCCGCGGAGGGTCTGGGGGCCGAGAGGCAGCTTTACACTGAAAGATTTCCTAAGTCATGGGAGCCCCAAATCATCCAAGTCATCCAAGTCATGGCTTGATCAGTTGCCCTTGGGCCACTGGAATTTGCTGGACACTCCTGCCATTTTAAAGGGGAGTTGATGATAAACCATGGCAGCAGCTTGGAAATTTTGAGACAAAATCCATCTGGCAATCAATCATTATTGCATTGGTAATTCCACCATGTTTTTCATGCATCTGGGTAAATTTTAGTGACCTCATTGTGACCTTACTGGAATGATGGTTAGGATTGGGGTAACTATCTCAAAATAGCCTAACTATTGAGGTGTGTGAATTATTGCAACTTTTCCAGATATATATATATTATATAATATACTGTATACAATATTATCGTTGAAAATGGGTGAATTTTCCTGAGCGCCTGAGGTCTCATTTCGGCTTCAACATGATTTGCTCTGACAAGGCTCTGACACTGTGAGCCCTGGTCAAGTCGCATCAAGTTGCCACCAAACCCTGCGGGTTTACTGTACTGTCTCGTGGGGAAGGAAAGGATTGTCCAAACTTTGGCATATTTTGGCAGGATTTCTCTATCAAACATTGATGCATTGAGTGATTGCAAAACCTGCGTGGTTGTTTTTTGGGGCATCTTGTGAAGAAAACCAGCTGCAGGAGAAATACACCATGACCATCACAACTGACACCATGCTGGGAGCCAAGCCTTGAAGTGACGCTTTGCTTGCAGTAGGCTTCATTGCATCTGCGGAATCAATGCATCAAATGAATTCCCCTCCGATAGCCATGAAATGCCCATGACACATCATGATACCCTGCCCAAGTTGAGTTTTTGCAGCCCATGTGCAAGGTGTCAGGTGCTGATCATCACTAGGCCTGGGGGCTCTGGGGCTCCGGACCTCGCCGACCTTGCCGACCTTGCTTGTTGAACAAAACATATTATTTCTTTGGGAATCCATATGTGGCTTTCAAACAGATAATAACACGGTGTCTTTCTTGATACAGTAACAACCCTACCGGTTGTGAAGGAATCGCACAGAACCTGCAGTACTTACCGAAGGCCGCATATGTCCTTTTCCATCTGTTTGGTTGGTTGGTTAGTTGGTTGGTTGGTTGGTTGGTTGGTTATTTTAGGGGCCATCATCCATTTTTGTAGGTCAACCTTGGATAGTTTAAGAATCAATATTTCGCTCTAATTTGCGGTAAGAATACCAACCTAACCAGCTCAACACGAAGGGTATCCATGGGTATCCAATTTTCACACTGGATGAACCGAAGATGGTGAGGTCAAGCTATCAGCATGCACTCAGCAAGTACCCGGAGATGAAGGAGGTCGCACTTCATCTGGAGGCCTGGGTGGTTAGATGGAGCCTACATCATTTTAGTTCCAGAATAAATACACATTTACACTTACATATATATATATATGTATCTTATGTACAGCCATACGTTATCCATAGTTATCCGGTATGTTGATATTGTTTGATACTACAAGTATGTATATTACTACAATTTACTACATATATATATATATATGCGTGTGTGTATACAATGTATACTGTACGTATATTCACACAAGATATACTGTAAGAAACTGTACCCCAGCGTGAGGAGATGCAGAGAAATTAGGCAATTGGGGTTCATGCAGAATGCATCCTCCAAATAGATCGTAGTATCCAACAGCAACAACAACAACAACAAATTGGGACTGAAGCAATGCAACGTGCGAATGCTCAGCGAGAATAAAAGGGATTCAAACACAAGAATGGTTTGTGAATAGCTTGACTCCAAATAATACCTGTTCGAGAGGCAACTTGAGGTGTTCATAAAGATTTTTGCGTATCAATATTGCACATGTCAGTTTGCTTTAGAATTGAAAATACGAGTTCAATTTTCCTTCAGTGGCAAGCAAAGCCAGCTTACTGTGGAGTTGCCAACAAAATGCTGGAAAACAGCAACATCCAAGACTTGGAAATATTATTTTGTACTTGACTACTCTCCAGCATAAAGGTGGCAATTGAAGGAATGCAAAAATGCTCCATCATCTTACGTACATTTTGGTAACATATAATTATAATTAATTATATAATATTATATATGCATATATACAATTATAAGTATATACATATATATATATAGTTATATATATATGATTATATATAAAAGTATATATATAGTTATTATTATGTATAATTATATATATAAATATAATTGTGTGTATATATATATGTAATTTATATATGTAATTATGTATCTATCTATCTATATATATATATATCATATATATATATATATATAAATGCTCATATTATATACATACATTTATATACAATGTATATGCAGTAATATGCACTATGTGTATATACGGAACTTTCTGTCGTCTGAGGCCTCGGAACGCTCGCGGCAACGGAAGCAGTTTGCGGGCTTCATGAAACTGGCAGGGCAGCCACAGATGGTCGGTCGGTTGATTCGTGGGATGCTGGCAGATTTACCCTGCAAACGTTTACGTAGATGTGAAAGATCAACCATTTGTAGACGATTTCCCTTTTCCCCATGGCTTTTCTATACATCTTTTTGTAAACGTTGGATTTTATGTAGGCTATTCCAAAAGAACACCATTTAAATCCCATATAAGCTGGATAAAATAGAAATAGGGAGAGTCCTATGAAATCCCGCTGGAAATCCATGGAAATCACCAGCCTTTCGAGGTGCACCGAAGAAGAGGCCTGCGCTACTTGCTGGAGGCCTTAGACCGACCGGGTACATATGGGGAATCCAACTCAAGCTCATTACATACGGCGTTTCCACAAGTATACACATCTACATATGTATATATACATATATATATAATATATATATATACACGCATACGTATATGAATATTAATGTGTATATATATATATATGTATTTACCGCATTTTACATCCACATATATATTACCGCTCGTATAATATAAACCACTGAGAAACCAGCCACAAAAGTGCATCTCATGGCCCCTTCTGGAGGACAGCGATAGGCCCCCTGCAGGCCATGCGTGATGGGATGCTCTCTGAAGCCAAGAACAGCGCGCAGGTCGGGCAGTTGTCGCAGGGGCAGCCGCTTCGCTACATTGGTACATATATATATATATATATATACATAGTATCATATATATATATTAACTATATATACAGTATATATATATAAAGCTATATATATATATATATATGTATATGTACATGTATATGTATATGTATATGTATATGTATATATATAAATATGGAGGTTTCCGAAAATGGTGGTACCCCCAAATCATCCATTCTAATGGGATTTTCCATGATTTAAACCATCCAGCTATTGGGGTACCAACATCTTAGGAAACCTCCTCATATAGAGAAAAATAGAACCATAGAATGTGCATTAGTATTTTACTAACTCAACAGGGAAAACTCATTCTTTGGATCATATATAATTACACATATATACAAGTCTGGATAATTTCTAACGACTGAACCCTGCGACCGAAGCCTGGAATGATGGTAGAAAGGGGAATGATCCCGATATGGTCGAACTTTTCAGTTGTGACGACCGAAAATGTCGAGGTGTCCAAAAAGGTAGGACAAAAACGTTCCAGAATGTCATAGATGAATATTTGATGAATATAGACTATAGGTGATACTTACAGTAGATGATATTTGCCTCATATGATCTTCAGCTTTTCAACCCGTCTATCTTTGGTGCCAGATGAACGACAGCAACAAGAGCACCTTGCAGACCGTCATCAAAGGCGGGCGGCATTTGTAGATCATCGTCCAAAGGGAAAACCACGGGTTTTCCACATCTACGTAAACGTATGTAAACGTTTATGCCCAGGGAATGGCTAACCATGGTTTCCCAAAGAGGAAATAACATGAAATAACCATCCAAAGAGGTCGGTAGATCATGTAGATCCCCTTTTCCATAGCTGCCCTTCCATGGGCGTTGGTATGGTAGCTCCAATCGGTAGGCTGGCGACAAGAAGTGGCAAAGTGACCTCCTCAGAAAACATGGTGGTAGGGGATTGGGAAACATATTGAAAACATATGGAAAAGGGCCATAGAATGGGGGTGGTTGGTGAATTTTCTTCGAATCAATTCTCATGGGATGAAGATGATGAAGAATCAGCTGAGGTCTGCAGAATTGCGGCAAGGTGATGAACAGTTCCTGGGAGAAAAAAAATCTGGGGAGATCTGGGTTTGTCTGAAAATGGTGTTGCTCTAAATCCATTGAATTCTCATCAGTGTCCCCATTAAGATAGCCATTTGGGGATATACATGGATATACCACATTTTCAGACACACCCATCTGGATCCATTGAGAATCACGATCGCGACCTGTAAATCAAACATGACTTGCTGGAAAATCACGCATTGATCGTTGATAATCCCAGCTACAACAAAAGTGGATTTTCGATTGCCACGTTTGATTGCTGGAGGATATTCAAAAAGAAGACAAAGCAAGAAAGTTGTCCTGTGGAATATGTGGAGTTGGAGTTGAACTGGTTTACCATCCGGAATTGGCTGGTTAACCACACCAACATGAGGATGATGATATTTATTTATATTTATCCAATTATTATATATGTTTGCAATAACCCCCAATAAGATAGAAAAGTAGAGTATCGTGATTTTAGTAGGACTTAAAACACATCTTTCTTTTACAGGATTGCTATGTATAATTTAATAGAACAGGTGATGCAGGCCTGGTGACCTGTGATGACACATGGGAGAACAATTGCTTGTGAATTCGAGAAGCAGGAAACGCATACATTGTTAAAGAGTTTTCCTTTGAGTTGAGTTTTTTTTGTTTGTGGATATTATATATATATATATGCATTGTATATATATGCGAGCCCCCCCTAAAATCTACCTTTGATGCTTTTCCAGAGACATGCATGATGAAACTAACTGCATACTTCAACTAATTATGCAGTGAGTTTGATCATGCAAATTTTGTACGCCTTTCAAAGAAGCAGCATCCCTACAACATATAGAGCATTCCGCTAAACATGCAGTGTTCTTTTCTGAAGAAGTGCAGTTTCCCTTCAGGAAATTATTCAGCCTTCGTTCAATCACACAGTATTTCTTTCAAAACACCAGATTCCTCCTCAATATGCAGTGTGTGATTGACATTGAGTATTGCTGTGAAAATGTGCAATGGTTGATGCTCATTACAGCATTCCTTAAAAAGAAAGATTGTTCTTAAAGGCTTACAGGTTCCAATCTGCCTTGAAGACAAGATAGTCCCTTTTATGGAGCTCAGCCTTCCTCTCATGTTCCTTTTATGGCCATGTTTTAATGAAAGACTTATATAATGTCTTCAAAATAATTGCCCTGAAAACAATGTTTTTCCTCAAATAACAAGCAACATTCTTGCAGAAAAAGAATACAATACAGTATGTGGAAAGATGCAATACATCCTTTATGAAGTTCAGCCTCACTCTGAATGACAGTTGTCTTTAAAGGAAAGACTTAGTTTCTTCAAAATGATGTTGCCTATTTTGTTCAGGCGTCTCGCTCATATGAAAGGGCGTATTGCATGCATACAACCATGACATGTATCTTTCAAAAAATACTACATACACCCAAGGGTTCTACTTCAAAGTAATGTGGTTTATTTTTGTATTAATGCATGGGTTTGAATCAAATGGTTCACTCCCTTGTGAAGGAGGCTTTGCACATACTTGCACCAACTCTGCTTTAAGGAACACCATAGTCGGTTAAAATGGTTACTTAAAGGATTCCATTTTGTCGTAATTCTGTCCTCCTTCCATAAACTCCTTTACCTCTTGCTGTAAGTCCTTTGAAATAACTCTATATTCCTTTCAAAGAAATGCTGCACTCTTTTATAGTTTTGCACAGCTGTAAGTCTCTTTGAAAATAACTCTGTATTCCTAAGGAATATATATACATATATGTATATATATATACATACCTACAGCCTGAAATTGACGAGGCGAGGGGTTATTTTCGAAACCAGATTTAACGAGGCGAGGTGCTATTTTCTAAAACACATGTAACGAGGCGAGGTGCTAAATGCGCGTAACGATGATCAGACACGAGGTAGACGAGGTAAGAAATAAATGTGCACAGATTCCTTTCACATAAATGTTGCACTCCTTTATATAGTGAGACTCTACAAAATGACGTCACTTTTTGCAAGGAATGATGCGCCTTTATGCTAGGAATGTCATGTTCTTTGAAACATACTGCTGCACACGGCCTATACTATTGGTGAATTTTGCTTTGACAACAAACTTCAAAGTCTATGCTGAAACCTGTTTACTTGTTATATGTTCTAGTCTTGACTGTCTGTCTTGTATTTTTTCTTATGGTTTTAAGTAACTTTCTGAGAGGGTGCTCAAAACCATGAGAACATCAGCAAAAAATAGACACTTACCTGGATGGTGCACAACCAAATTTAGAATTATGCAGTATCTTGCTGAACCTACTGCTGCTACTCTCAAAGGATGTGGGTGTGCATTGCAACAACACCTCGATAAAGCCACACAAGACAAACACCAAAACTTTTTAGATAGTGTTTTTGTCTGAAGTTCATGCTTTGTTTTTTGGGTTTACTCCATTTCAGACTTGAACATCTCAAGTCTGACATTGTAAGGATCCAATATCCAAGATCCAAGATGTTCATTTTTTTTTCTTGGATCCAGGGCAGACATCTTGGATCCGGATTCAAGCTCCAAGATTTAATATGTTTAAAAAACTTTTCGTGGATCCAGGGCAGAAATCTTGGATCCAATTGGGATTGGTGGATCCAAGGTTTTCCAGCACAAGTTTTTCAACATCTTGGATCTTGGAATATCTTGGATTTTGGATCCGAATCCAAGATTTCTACCCTGGATCCAAGAAAAGTTTTTTGAAAATCTTTGATCTTGGATCTTGGATTCGTGCTCCCTGGGATCCGAAGTCTGACAGCTGTTCAGACTTGAGATCCCAAGTCTGACAGCTGTCCAGACTTGAAATCCCATGTCTGAGGTCCCACCTGCTATGTTTAAATCTAATGTCATTTATGTATATGTAAATGTATATGTATCTGTGTATGTGTAATTATGCATAAAAAGTGTATAAACAGTCTTCCAGGATCTTCCAGGTAGATCTCAGGGGCAGGGGGGGGTACCATATGTATATATATATATTATACACACATGGTATGTTATATATATATACATATTATATGTATATATTATTATATATACATATCATATATATATATTATGATATTATATTATATTATATTATAATATATTATATTATATTTTATTATATTATATCATATTATATTATATTATATTATATATATTATGATATTATATTATATTATATATATATATTATGATATTATATTATATTATATTATATTATATTATATATATTATATTATATTATATTATATATATATTATGATATTATATTATATTATATTATGTTATGTTATGTTATATATATATTATATTATATTATATTATATTATAATATAATATAATATATATATCATTTTTGATAACACATATTGAACGCAAATTAAGCGCTCACCCCGAGAGGGTCCATCCAAATTTGGTCCTCTTTGCGAGGCAATGGACTAGACTTGACCAGACTCGCAGATTGGGAGACCCAAATTCTCATTTTTGGGGGTCTAAATAGGCATGCTCGGAGTACCATCCTACATCCTGCACCCACCGGCTGATCACACTTCTCCCATATTTTCCCTATTGAAACGGCCAAAAATCCTAGAAGTGAAGGGAACACCTACTGTACAGGACCCCCATGACCCCCCGTCAACTGGCTGGCCTCTGCTGGGCGGTGCCGAGGCTGCGGCAGTTCAACGATGCACAGATCTACAACTGGTTGCAGAAGAGGACGTTGTGAAGCAGCTGGTGTCATGGGGTGTATACTGGTATGATCCCCGAAGTGAATACATGGGTGATGGTTGAAGGCGTTTGACATGCTTGTTTATGATGGTTGACTCATGTTAAATGCAACATGTTCCATTATTTTTCATGATTCAATCCGCCATGTTGATTCTTTTGATGTTTAATCACAGTGTGTGGATGGTTCAATTGTAATTTTTGATGGTAAACTCACAATGTCATATGTTGGATGGTTAAAGCATGTTAAATCATGTTAAATCATGTTAAACCCCCATTTTTTCCATGGTGAATCTCCCTGTTTTGGGCTTCCATCGTTGGTTTTCGCCAGGAAGCTACGTATCGAGCAGGTGAAACCGGACCGCGAGAGGTCCCGGTGGATGATCGACACCTTATCCAACCGAGGCGGATTCCGGAGAAAATCCTGGGCCCATTGTTGTTAATGATCATTTAAATATATATATATATATGGATTATATGGGTCTATAGTGGTGATTATATCTAGTTTTATATATAGTGACTATAGTGATATATATATATATATATAATATATATATATGGGTGGTTGATGATGGTTGTTAATATATATATATATATATATTATATTATATATATATATATATCAACTGATTTTCATATTGTTCAGAGGGATTGAAACCACCAACCAGTTATATACATAGTAATATTGCTGATTAGTGGTTAATGGAGGTTCATAGTTTCATGGATATTAGTAGTGGTTACTATAATGTGGGGGACCCCAAGAGATAACAAAGTTGGTTTAGTTCACACAAGAACTGTTGGGTTTATTTTTGGGCTCTCTCTATGTATATATATAGGTATATAGATGGGATTATATACCATTATAAACCATCTTGTTCACGTTTGGGGGCCCCACCATGTAGTTGAGTGGTTATATAATAGTCTTTGATAGTTGCTGAATGTTGTTGATATCCTGCAACAAGTGCATCATCGGGCGGTGGGGCAAGTCGATTGTTGGCGGCGCCAAATAGCAATCTTCGACCTAGACCATCAGTTGGTCCAACAGAGACCATGTCATTACTGGGGCCGGCATGGGCCGGCTACAACTCGCATTCTGGCTGTGTCTGATTTTCACGGTGTGATTGATACTGGAAGTGTTTTTCAAGTTTGATCGTGGGCATCGGGAGGAAACCTCAGGGGACGTTCCATGGAAGAACAGGCCAGCAGTGTGGAGACGACTGAGTCATTCACGGGACTTGCAGCTGGAGATCCTGCACCTCATACGTGGGGTCAAGCAATCCGAGATCTGAACGGTTGGCATCTCATGGGTGTTCGAAACAATGGGGTTGTAATTCACAGATCGCCCAGAGCACAAAGCTGCAATCATCGTGCGGACCAGACCTCGGTTCTTTGTGGACGACAAATTTTCAATTGTCGAGCAGATGTCGGCTGAAGTGTGGCGTCAAAGAATTCAGACGGAAGTCTTCTTCCTAGCAGAACAGTGCCCTTGGAAGCCTTATCTGACTCACATGCGATCATTTTTTTCAGGGTTCGTCATGGTTCGTCAACTGTGTGATTGGGGCATTGCGGCATTGTGCGCCGCTGCGATCCTGCTGAACGTCCAGCGTGGTCCCGGGAGTTCCTGCGCCAATGGCGTGACAAGGTCAACTACGTGAGAAACCAAATCGGACCCCACCCTTGTTAGCGAAATGTCTGTATGACAGGTTGAAGACACACCCAGCCATGATACACCATGTTGGTACAGTACATGAATGCACCATCATCAGGTGCGGAGATGCAAACTTTCGATTGGTTGTCGGGAAAGTTAGATCAGTGCATTCATGATTCCCAACAAGAGGCCAATGCGATAAGCATCCATGAGCGCCTCAGGAAAGTTTCAGGGATGACCGTGCCAAGGGTGGTAAGGATGGGAAGGGCAACGGGAAGCTATCCAAGGATGGCGAGGATGGCACAGGTAAATCCAACCCCAGTCCCAAACCAAGTAATTAATGGGGGATCCAATGACCAATCAAAATCCAGTTCATCCCATGCTAAAACATCGGACTTGACCCCAGCCCGAAAAGAAGAGATGCCATGCATTTATTTTTCCCCAGGTAAATGCTTTCAAGAGACATGTTTTTTCAAACATGATCCCAGCGGAAAAGGCGCCGTGGTATAAAGCTGGCCCTATAGAGTCGAAGCCTGGACCCGCCAAACTGGGTTTGGTGGCTCTGCTGGCTGCAGCGTCAACGTTTCACTACTGGTGGTGGCACGAAACCTGCATCTCCCATGAATTCCAGCAAGTCAACAACATTGTGATCTTCTGGACGAATGTCCCGTGGTCCTGTCTAATATTGGTCATTGGTTGCCAAGTCGGGTTTCAGTTTCCATTGGAAGCCCTCCGACCTCCCCTGGCTTCTGCTTGCCCATAGATTGGATCATAATGTACCGATTTTTCGTTTGCAACGTGACTTTCATTCAATATGGATTGCCATTGGTTTCCCACAACGACAAATAACAAGCTTCGCGAATCAGTGATTTGGATGCCGCAAGACCACTTCGATAAAGAGGTTACCTCCCAGCAATTTAACAAAACTATTGAAACCATGGCCATGGTCCATTTACAGGTGATTTACCCATATGTCAAATATTGTTAAATAGTGACTTTTCAGTTCGCAACTTGTGAATTTAACAGACATTGTATATGAAGAAAAAGGGTTTTCAAAAATCACTTACCAAGCATGATGCATCCAAGTAGCTTTCCGGTAGATTCGCACAGGGTGGTGCCCCCAGTTATAAGTTGGTGTATACCCCCACTAAGTATAGATATATATATATAAATAATTATATATATATATATCTATTGTTATTTACCATAAATTCTAGTTATTGGATGTGTGTCCACCAACAACTTAGCGATTCCGACCTTTTGGGCACCACCTGCAGCTCTCCAGTCGTCAACATTTGGCAGGTCCCCCGGGGCCAAAGCCAAAGTTGGAGTGCCAGGGCGGTTGGGTTAAGTCTGGTTAATAATTGTGATTATGAATGGTTATATAAATAATATATAATACTATTATATCATAATGGAATATAATGGATCATAACGGCTATTACAGTAGTAGTTATTTTAATGGTTATTAGTGGGTATAACTATGGCATTCTACTCCGCATGTTTGTTGGGATATGTATTTCCTGTGTATTTAAATGGTGAAATATATCCACAGTTCGCTACAACTGCATCCCCAAACAGGACTGTGGTTGTAGCAAGAATCAATGGAAAACTCAGGATTTTATGAACCAAAACTGATCTGGTTGGTGGTTCGACTAACATCAAATTTGATGATCCTAATTGCCGTGTTGAAGGGGTTGAAGCCACCAGCCAATACACTTACGGTACAGTACTGTTCTGCAGTGTTGGAAATTTGATTTTCTGGTTCCAAAGTGTAAACCAATATAAGACATATTTTTCTGTCCTGATCCTATTTCGAAGATACCTGATAAGACCAGCATTTGAGTTTCATTTTGCGGAATTGATCCCATATTTTTGTGGGCAAAATGTGCACATATTGTTCGTTTGCCACTGCTTGGTTGACAATTCGAGGGGCAACCCATCAAAATGTTGTTAGTTGATGGCGGTTTGCGTAGACCAAACCGGTTGCACCTAGAAATTGCGGCACTGATTTCTGGGGATAGAATCGCCATCACATGTATATAATAGTACAATACATATTATATATACATATATATATACACTCTATATATATATATTTAATACATATATATATTATATTATATATTATATTATATTATATTATATTATATCATATATTATATATTATATATATAGTATATACAATATAATATATATTATATATAATATATATTATAATGTATATACTATATATAGTTTATATTATATAAAATATAATATATATATATATATTATATATAATATATATAATATATATATATACACATATTCTCCAATTTTCCCGAAGTTTGGATCATCCCAATTTTTTCCTCGTTTGGTTCGTAGGAGCCGATCCACTCCAACGCCAATGCGCGTGCTGCGGCACGAATGCAGGACATTGGTGGGCTGCCGATGATGGTGGTTGATGATTATGTACGTGGTAATATGGTAAAACAATGCCATAAACCACCCAAAAATGGGAATGGTAACCATACCACCTATTTGTAGTGATTTGGGATGGTTTATGACATTGTTTTACCCACATTAAATCCAACATGGGAACTCATTGTGGGAAGGAACCAGCATCTTATGGCAGGGTTTTGGGCACCGCGCAACTGGATTTAATCACCGCGCAAGAACTGGGATTACATCCGTGAGTGTTCGGGTTGGGTCAAACGTTCAAAGCCCAGGGAATACTTTCCATGTTTGATATTATTTGAATGAGCAGTCCCTGTGTTTTTGATTGTTTTACCGGTGTTTGTGTGGTAGTACTGGTAGTGGTACTTGTACCACTGCATGAATTTCTCCATTGGAGCGACGAGACCATGGGAGAGAGCATGGGATAGCACGTAAAACCAGACACCGTTTCCATCATATCACACTGGGCTCCTGGTGAACAGCTGGGCGAAATCACCGACCTATTGATAGCTAAAACAAACTCACCAAAGGCGATGATTAGTGAGTCTTGGAGAACCATCAAAGATTTGCATTTTTAGACCCATCATATTTCCAGATTCTCCAACTGCAAACTCTGCTGAAGCTGCAGGAAATCCGAGATTGGTCACCCTACATGACACCAGCCCCTGTGTGGAGGCAGCGGGAATGCCCGGTGAATTGAAACAGGTGGAGTGGATATAGCCAGGTATAGTGAGTAGTTTCCACTTATCAATCAGAAATGATCGTTTAACCGTTTAACCATCAAAAGTGATGATTTAGTATGATTTGGAGGAAATTATATGATGGAATATAATGGGGATACTCTATGGTAATTTGACGTAGCAATGGAACATCACCATGTTTGACAAGTAACGCATGCTTGATAAGATCTTGATAAGTAAAGCGTCTACAAACGGGCGAATGTCCATGGCTATCTTAAACTACCAAAGGCTAATTTGCATTGACATATCCCCTACCTAAGACTATGGTCAATAGCGACAAGTGTGATAAGAATCATGAGCACTGGCAGCAGTATCTGTAAATGTGCGGGCCACAACAACATGCTGGTCCAAATGGTGTGTGGTTCTTCAATGCAAGCAGAAAATTCTTGCATACAGATGGTCCTGATTCGGACAACAGACGACAGGAGTCCGGCAAATTTGATTTGAAATAGTTTGATGTTTAGATTCATGGTGCTGTAGTATGGTGCTAGTAAAGGCGAAATTCATCTACATGGCTTTAGTGTGGAAAATCCTTGCTTCATCGATAACCAGTTTCTTGGAGCGTTCTGGTGTCTACGCGAGACGTCAGGCGTCGGCCGCAGTCGTGCGGCAGCCCATGGGACCACTGATGTTCTTGATGGTTTTCGAGAAACCACGAAATCATGCACCATCAAAGTTGTCTTCAAGGGAAGAAACAGGCACACAAATCATGTCACATATGTACATATAATTACATACCAGCACGTTCAAAGGGGTGCCTAATGAATTTCAAAAATTGAGATTCTTAAGGGGTGCCTAATGGGCACCCCTTAGCGTTCATGGAGATGGCACACCAGAAAATGGTGAGTTCCAACCCAAAATCTTCCAATCCCACCCGCGTGGCATCTGTGGTGCACCCGACTTCATGTTTGGCGAGAAGAAATGCATGCGTTTCTTTTCGCGTCGGATGTAAAATGTTCCCAATGTTCAAGAAAACTAGTCAAAATCGACACGAAATGACACGCGCAGGGGT
>Ga0126342_10005884_pt1 | contig 21584 bp, 17 predicted proteins | sample Cyp1metagenome_FD_92528 | JGI IMG/M metagenome (GOLD analysis project Ga0126342, IMG submission 92528) | Coral microbial communities from Lord Howe Island, Old Settlement Bay, Australia - Cyphastrea 1 metagenome | ecosystem: Host-associated > Invertebrates > Cnidaria > Coral ... | reverse complement strand
TTACTACTACTACTACTACTACGACTACTACGACTACTACGACTACTACGACTACTACGACTACTACGACTACTACGACTACTACGACTACTACGACTACTACGACTACTGCTACTGCTGCTGCTGCTGCTACTGCTACTGCTACTACTACTGCAGAGTAGCAGGAGTAGCAGGAGTAGCAGGAGTAGCAGGAGTAGCAGGAGCAGCAGGAGTAGCAGGAGTAGCAGGAGTAGCAGAAGTAGCAGGAGTAGTAGCAGCAGCAGTAGTAGTCGTAGTAGTCGTAGTAGTCGTAGTAGTCGTAGTAGTAGTCGTAGTAGTCGTAGTTTTCGTAGTAGTCGCAGTAGTCGCAGTAGTGGTAGTAGTCATAGTTGTTTATTAGAGTCGCAGTAGTCGTATTAGTCGTAGTAGTCGTAGTAGTCGTCGTAGTAGTAGTATAGTACTATAGTACTATAGTACTGTTGTAGTAGTAGTAGTAGTAGTAGTAGTAGTAGTAGTAGTAGTAGTAGTATATACATAATAACAGGATGTACATATAAATACATATATACACATATATATATCTATCTATGTTATGTAGCATTATATAGGACTGGTTTCATGCAGGGTTCACCATATTTGCTGGTCTGTTTCGCTCATCCCCTCCAAGGCCACTGCCAGCTGTAAGCTCGGTTGCTCTGGTCCTGGTCAGCGGATGTCCATAGAGGATTTAGTGGGTAACAATTGGGCTATAATCGGATAAACCATACATATAGTTGGCTTAGAATTGGCTTACAGTTAAGTTGTTGATCATAAGTGGGGGACGATTCTCGTACAGCCGTGTAGTGCGCTGTGAACCGCATACTAACCAAAGAATCAACTGCATAGCCCATCTAGCCAATGAGTGTCTGAGACTTCAGAAAAGGCTATATTTAACAGATCTTGGCATTTTTTAAGATACACTTCCTCATCTCAATCCCAAACTTTGGTGCTTCACCATCCTTTTTCCATAGTTTCCCTGAGGTCCACATGGCCCCGCGAGGCCTCTCATCCAATCCAGAGGGGTCTGTGCTCCAATGGCTTCTTCGGGCATCCTGGGATCAGCAAACATCTCTAGAATTGCATGATATTCCTTGATACAAAAAATGTTGGTAATTGTTTTCATGGTGTTAAACACTTTCCCCGCATTGACCGGAGGGTGAATGTTCCAACTTCAAGATGTTCCTGGTTGACATCCATCAAAGGAGGTCAACCTCTGCTGCAAACTAAGGTTGGACGATGTTGGAAGTGGAGAGCGCCTAGAAAACCACAGAAGCCCATCAAAAGACCTGCTTGATTTTCCAACTGCGAACCGGTTTTCAGACTGCGAATAACCCCCTTTTTTTTTTTCGTCTGCGGCATGGCCATGACGGCCATGCTATCAGCAGCTATCACCTCTCCGGACAGTCATTTTTTAGCCTACCCAGAAGCGCATTCCAGACCAGACACGTTGCCTTGCTAAATCGGTAGACCAAAATATCCAAAATATCCAAAATTTGGATGCCCATGAAATGGGTACGTCTGGAGGTACTTGCCCCATGTGCAGCTGGGTGAATTCATCATCACTTCATCTATTCCAAATTCCAATGAAGTCGATCCCAGATCTTGCCGCCCTTGCCGCCCCATGGGGACCATTCCTCCTCCTGGCTTTCTCTCAACATTGGGAAATAATGGACAATTCCACTGGTTGATCATCATTTCATCATTGACGGTTTTTACATGTTCCGTCCAACCCGGACGTTAGCCCCACACTTACAATCATCCTCATCCTCATCCTCATCCTCATCCTCTTTCTCATCCTCATCCTCATCCTCATCCTCATCCTCTTTCTCATCCTCATCCTCATCCTCATCCTCCTCCTCATCATCATCATCATCACCACCACCAGCAGCAGCAGCAGCACCACCACTACCACCGTCACCGTCACCGTCACCGTCATCGTCATCGTCATCACCATCGTCCTCATCATCATCACCACCATTATACTCATGATGCATGATGTATGATGCATCATCATCATCATCATCATCGTCGTCGTCCTCCTCCTCCTCCTCATCATCATCACCACCACCAGTGTCAACTCATGTGGAATGGGGTAATACCATCATCTTATATGTGTTCTATTCATAAGGGATCATAGATCCGCCACCCCTATGACAAATATGTTCAATGGGGTAATCACACCCACTTATCTTCATAAGAGATCAACATCCGTCCTCCGCCACCCCATCTGACAAATATGCTGAGTAAGGAAGAACATCAACTTATCTTCATAAGGGATCAACAAATCCACCGCCCCCTTTGACAAATATGCTGAATCTGATAATAGCATCAACTTATCTTCATAAGGGGTGATGATGATGATGATGATGATGAAGATTATGACGATGATGACGATAAGGAGGATGATGATGATGGATCACATACATATCGAAAGTCCACGGACATGGCATTTCAAAAATATGCAACCCTTCCACAATTCCGGCGCGGAGCAACGCCACGGTTGCATCGAACACGTTTCAACCCATCCCAAGAATATTGGTCATCTCAACCAATCATCCCAACTATGGTTGAAAAACGATACATATTTGCAACCCCCAATCAGATAAACATAGATAAACATAGATAAACATTGGCAATATATCCTATATATATATCCTATATCCATTAACATCCCTAATTTAGATGGTTAACCCCTCATTCTTATCCCCCGATCATGTTTTAGCCACTACTGCTGAAGCAATCCACCTGGGTACCTCGCCTCTGCTCCATCGCGAGGTCTTCGAAATTACCTCAGCCATAGAGATGTAGAAGATTGATGAACATTGATGAAAATTGGCTAAGACGTTTACTTGAATCGTGGATTCGGATGGATTCGGTACCTTTTTAAATTCCAACCTTGAGCAAATGGTACCCTATTCTCAACGAAAACCCTGCGGGGTGTTGTTTAGTTCCAGGCTACACGATACCCATGATTTACTCCAGTTACCGGATACCAGAAACATGATGTCTAGGACCCTACATGAACCAAGGGTTTAAATTGTTTGTGTCAACCACGAAACAGAGACCCCAAAGGGGCTGAGTGAGCGCTGGTATTTTAGTCCATGTCAGAATCTGAAGGGATCACTTTTCGAGGTATCGATAATTCGTATCATGTCCAGGGCTGTTCATTCACATGCACCATCATGCACCCGTGTAGCCTGACTCAAACATGGCTCAGCCATCAATGCATGTGTTGCTACAAGACTCCCAAATGGCACATTTACCAAATCTCTCCAGTCCCTGACCTGTAAGCCTGGCATTTCTCCAAGGTGCCTCTTGAAAATCTGTTTCTGGCTGACATCGTATTTTTGCAGCACCTTAGCATCAAAATCCCCTGCCCGAAACACAAATCATTTTGGGACCTAGGTAGTATCAGGAAGTATCCTATTTTTTGGGTCGTCATCAACTATGCCTCTTGTCCTGCAAAGAAAATCAGCGGCGAGGCAGCTTCAACAGTGTCCAGGTATGTTTTCACTTCGCAGTACATGGATGCTATATCCACGTGAGAAAAGACTCGTTTTTTTGGCCCACCATGACGGTCATCCGCGTTGGTGAATAGAAAGTCTTTTCAACCAAAGGGAGTATCGAATCATTTCACAAGATATCAATGAAAGAAAACTCTGGATCAAAGCACTGGTGTCCAAAGATGAGTATCAAATAGTATCAACCTAGCTGGTGGATGTTCATCCTCTCAAATATTGTATCAAAGTTTGAACCAAATCCATCCGTTCATCCCGTTCTCTTGATAGCTGAGACAGTGCAACGGCAAGCACAAAAAGCCACCGCAGTGCTAAAGCAAGGCACAAATGAAGAGCTGAAAACGCCCGCTCAAGCAATTTCAAAATGTATGTCAAAGGTCTTGTCAAAACAGCTGCGGACATCCGAAAAATGCCTAGTAAGGCCTCTCGAACGTGTTACTGTCAAGCTGGCTGTGTATCCCAGTCGCTTACTTCCGTGCCACAGCAATCCCGACCTACATGGCTCTGTGTATCCCAGTAGGATGCAACTGTAGCAGTCTGTAGCTAGTGCAGTTTAGTGACTGTTATATGGTTATGTACAGGTATACGTATCTTTGTGCATATACACGTGCATACGTATATGATATGTATATTCTTCTCATATGATATCATATCATAGAGCCAATGGGGAAGGCATTCTGCCCAACCAAATTACTATTACATACATAACATAACAAAACAAAACATAACATTACATGGTTGTGATATTCTTGAGGCTATGGGTCGAAATGGCAAAACCTCTCGGTCGAAATGGGAATCTTTTTCACTTTCCTCACGGCTTTTTCACTTCGTGCCCATCAGGCATCCGACCTGGGCAACCCACCGCTCCAATTTGGGATGGTTGGAAACCACCAAATCATCCCAACCCCCCAGAGCGTAGCTGAAAAAATGTGAAACATTGTGAAACCGTCATTTTTACAGTCATAAACCATCCGTCTTTTTGGGTGAACCAAACCTTGACCGAGATCCAGCGGCCACAAGACTGAATCTTCAGTAACGCCTGCATCCTTGCGATGGGTCATAGCTATCATAGCTTGCAGCTTGCATCAGTCTGCAACAGCTCTTCTGCAACTTTATGGCACCTTCAACTTTCCAACAATAACAGCAAATATCAGCAAACTATGATACTCCAGGAACAATACTGTAGTCACAACATGATAATAATGATAATGACAATCACTACAGCGATGCTGTAACAGTCTTTGCGCGTAGAGGGACGGCATGCCAGTGACGTTTGAGGTCACCAAGCCACCTAGCCATCATCAGCACCGGGGCTTAAGGCCTTGAGGCCTAGGCTCGTTCTTCTCTGGAGTGATTGCTTTCAGCCTCGCGATTCTGGACAGGTCCAACTGGGTTGGGTCTACCCACTTTGACTCCAAACGATCTCATTCTTTGCCGCAGTCGGCGATATTGCAATTTCAGAAAGAACCTCTACATACCGCTAGGTATGTCCAACTGGCCAAAACTAGGATGGTCCTCTGCTCGTGAACAGATCACATGTTTTTGGTGCAAACAATCTATGAACACTCCAACATTTATTCGGGTTCTTGCCGGTGACGTTCTCATGTTGCATTTCCCATTTCCATTTGGAGATCACTAGGATTCGAAGTTTTGCTGTGAAGGTTTGGACTTCCCGTGAGTGACGCATTACCATGCATTACCTATGATCCTATGATGGTGGATATGTTGTTTCTTGATTTTCCTGACATCTGACTGTGATGCGCAAAGATGTCCCTCCCGCTGAGCTCCATTGAGATCAAACATGCTCCCGAAACGGGCAACATAGAATGTTTCGAACATCCACCATGAAATACCTCATATCATGTTTGCTATTCCATTGGTTCCCATAAAATCTTCCCCCCAGAAGATTTCCCATCATATCCCACGAAATATCCTGGAAAACATCATATTTTCGTGACTGAACCCAGAAATCCACGGAATTCCTCGTTCTTCAGGGAAATCAGCAACTTTCATGGGGAAATCATCAATTTTCATCATATTTTGAGTGCCCTTGGCGACTGAGCTTGCTGACCCCAGAAGTGCCACGAAAAAGCCGAACGCGATGACCACCTGGGTACGATATTGATGGGGATATGTACATCTATAATCATCTATATATGATAATTTATCTATATAATCATCTATATTAGGGATAATCATCTACAATATGATTGTATAATTATTGATCCAATAATAAATGAGTAATATCTATATAATATATAGATGATCGTAATAATCATCTAATCATCTAATATTAGACAATCATATATATATGATTATATGATTGTATGATTATCTAATACACACACAAAACAATATAACACAACAAAGTATTAGGTTTTGTGCGGAATTTGGGGATTTACATCCTGTGTATGGCCATTAAGCAATAGGGAAATATGTTTTTAGCAATGATTTTTTACGGGTATGTACTGTATCCTATTTTGGACAAATCCAATTGCTATGTAGCTAAGCATCATGGTTAGTAACTTATTTATAGAGTGTAGATAGGATTACGCCCATGCATGGGATGTAGCAATCATGAGTCAAACAAGTAAGTAGTGGGGGCACATCCTTGAACAACGGAGGAGTTGAATCAGAAGGGACATATGAAACTTATGTAACTCCACCTTGTTTTTTTTTTTAAAATCCTTGTTTGAAAAAACTCTCCCATCGAACCATCCAATTTGTTGCTTGTTTGCTTATGTTCAAGTAAATCAAATCAAGGAGATGACAAGGTTTCAACCTTCCTCTAGCTCCATCAGTCAAGAGCAAAGGATGTTTGGATTCCAGCGGAATCCAGCATTTCACCTCAAAAAATGACGATTTGAAAGGGACCACTTTGACCCTTAACAGCCTTAACGATTAACAGTTCCTTTCTTTTAGGGACCCCATTCCGGATATATCTTCAGCCTGCTGAGACGCCAAACAATGACGAAAACCAGGATAAAGTATTCAGCATTGAGACCTTCGGGACGCTGCACTCACATCTGCCGAATGATCCCCTTCTGGGCCTTGCAAAGGGGGTCTCAAAAGTTGGAACCCCATCCATCAAACACTAGAATTGATGTTGTTTCTCATCATTTTCCCTATTCACTACAATGCTACACGTCTACTGTGATGACCAAAGACGTACTACTTGAAGCTTTTAACGGATTCATTGATCAATAAATCCCATCAAAATCCAGATCATTGGTAACAATACCAATCATAAAAAACCCGGAAGCCAATATGTTTTCCCAATTCTGGTGGTTAAAATCACACATGTTCATCCATTTCCCACAAATTACTTGCCAAGAAAAACCAGCATTTCTCCAAGATTGGTTTCACACCAGCACCTTGAACAAGCAGCAATGCACCACCGCCCAGGACCAGGCCGCCGGCCTCAATGACTCGACCCATTTTTAGAGGTCGGGATGTCGTACTTTTTGGGACCTATGGATACCTATGATATCTGGTGATATATATATATATATCTATATATATATATATCTGGGTAAATTATATTATAATATTTCACTAACCTGAATTAAGGCCATTTGGGGATGATTTCCCTTACTAACCATGATTTCCAGTGAGGTCGTAGTGAGGTCGTTATAATTTACCCAGATATATAATATGATATATAATGATATATAGATGATATATTCCAGTTGTATATCTGTGTAAATTATAATTAAATATAATTAATTTCAGTCACCAACCAAAAAAATAAGGCCTTCACTTGGGGTTGATTCCCCGAATCCGACCTACCGATGGTAACAGGTCTAGGTATATCACCTATGGTATACACCATGCGAAAACTGAGTAATGTGGCAAACCCAATCATGTCTAATAATTCATTGGATTGGTTTAAGGGAAAATTTACAGGAAACCATGGTTTTTACCATCAAATATAGGGGTTTCCTGTAAATTTTCCCATCATCCAATTCTATGAATAATGAATCACCCCAAAAACACTATGAATGGTGGCAACCATCATCCCCAATAATTGTAGGTTTATTGTTGAGGTTCTCACAGTAATTTTTTACCAGTGGTAATTATTACCTAGATGACCTATAGTAATTACCTAGGTGGATTTTGTATGCTAAAGCCGCTAAGAGAAAACTGCATATTGTTGTTATATTTTTGTTACCTATGGCATTTGTCTTCACTTATCCCGAACCATGTAACCATGAGAAAATTATTCAACAAGTCTCGTGATTTCACAGATTGTAAGAATGGTCCGTTTGTGTTTGATCAGTGACTGATCCGTTTCAGAATGGTGATTTGCCAGAGCAAACTATTAATTTAAATTTAATTTACCAGAGGGCATCTACAGTATGTGTTTTTATTTTAACTAAATGTCAAATGTTAGTTTATGACTGGTTGGTCGAGCCACCCATCTGAAAACTATGAAACTCAGTTGGGGTTACTATTCCCAATAGATGGAAAAATCAAACAAAATCCAAACCACCAACCAGTTATGATATTGGGATTGATGTGAAAATTTAATCTATTTGGGATAGGTGACGGTTGGTGTATTTCACCAGGCTGATTGGATTTTTCCTGGTGGATGCCTCGTTCATTGGGGTGATAAACCAACTTATAACAGAGGGGCGGGGGTCTTCCTGAATACCGAATACCCCAAAAAAGTGATTTCATTTGCTACAAAACGACACGTAGCCCAATACAAGAGCGAGGTTTATGAATCCGGGTGAAGATAAATGATTAGATTATCCTAAATGTATATGTACATACTGAAAACCACTCCAGGTTGTCAAGAGTCCATGTAGATATGTGGTGCTGTCCAGTTCGCTCGAGGTGACACCAGGCTTCCAGTGAAAAACACCTTTCAGAATCTCTTGAGACTACCCTCTGGAAATCAAACGCTGCAATGGAAAATACCTCATTCATAGATGATTCTCCCATTCACACCTCTATTTATAGGGGATTTTTAATTGCCATGTTTGATTGTCGGAAGGTAGTCTGATATTTTAGCCTACAGGTGCTAGCTGCTAACCCTTGCCAGCAAATGGACCAAAACGGGGGAAACCACTTGCACGACAAGAGTTCTAGATGAGCATTTCTGGATATTTCATGATATTTCAAGTTTCCGCCAACACTTTCTGGGCAGCGGTTGCAACATGTTCCAACCCCTGGGAATGTCGGTAAAGTCTGACCCACTGAGACACTCGCCACGGATAGCCAGCTGTAGTACTTGGCGAGGTAAAGGGGCTTCGACGGTCCGATTCATGATCCGAGACGTTGAACATTTGTGCACTGGGACCAGATATTTCTTACAAACACCTAACTCAGTGAAGGCTATGTGAAGGGTATGTGATATATCCGTAACATGTTTTGGATTGTTTTGGGGTAAAGGCATCTAAACCCACCAAACTATTGACGAAATATTGGAGCCAACAGCGTCTTGTCGGTGTGATGTTCCCTGTGTGAGACAAATGTGGCACAAACGTGGCAAACCTCACCAGGGACTCACAGCTTTTGATCCTTTTTGGTGTTATATTAACATACGATTCTTCGGTATAGCATAAAATCTGACAAATTCAATTCTGGTGGTTGATTGATGTTGATTGAGCCTTTTCCGATCTTTTCTGAATCTTTATATGCGGTTTACCGGTTTACCGTGACATATTTCAAGACCCCTTACGCCACGCTTGGTGCCCCACCACAGTGTCTTGCGTCGGCTCGTAGAAAGCCTGGCCAGCAACAAACATGGGGAGCTACCCATCTGGTAATTTTTTAACATAGCTATCGGAAATTGCAATTTATTGTTCATTTACCCATTAACAATGGTGATTTTCCATAGTTATGTTAGTTTACCAGAGGGTATCCATCAAACAGCCAAGATAGGAGCATCACAACAAAAATCATAGGCCCTATCGACTGTACTCAAAAACAACGAAAATTGCATGCAAGGATGTGGGCATCTCATCCAAGCTGGGCAGCTAATCATCCCAGCTCCAAATGGTGGGATACCAGGTGGGTACGGTGGGTTCCTGGTAGTTGAACGGAACATGCAAAGAATCCATCCCTCTGGGCGCAAACCAGCGCCCAGATTCATTGGTTAACATACCCACATCATATGCCGTGTTGTGGTTCAAATCTGGTTAAATCTCCATTGACATCCAATTGACCAGATTCATTGGTTGATAGACCCGCCATTCTTTCTCTAGTATATCCCTCTTAATCCCATGAAACTCCCACTAAAAGTTGTGCTTCGTCGTTTTTTCCACCACGGCCCAAGATTTTCAGCTCGTGCCTCCAGAGGCCGCCAGTCCTCTTTGGCTAAAGCGGCAGAGCCTCGTTGGATCGGCTGAACCAGCGCTTTGATGGGGATTTAACAGACAACACATGGGGATTTGACTCACAAAACCTCACAAAATCTATAAGGAAAACTTTTTTCTCTAGGATTTTCAGCAAAGAAATCAACTTATACAAGAAGATTTGAAGATTTGAAGATTTAACAACAACAACAACAACCACAACAACCACTGGCGATTTCAGCACAACATTGGTGGTGTACGGACCAAAAAAAATCGAATCCAAATGCTGGGCTGCTCATCACTCGATAATCCGAGCTGCAAAAATTTGAGGCCAAAATTCTTAGGCCGATTTACGACAGAACGTGGGGCCACCAAAAGCTTGGTTTTCCTGAGCTTGTAACTTGGGTTATCCCGTCTTATACCCTCCAACTTATATCCATAGATAATTGGAAAATAGGCAGATCCTGAACACACGATGTGCTTTTGAACCTTTTTCGCCCTGGGCTTAGTTTCAGCAAGAACGCTGCGTTCGAGTCCTGTTCTGTTACTGAGAGGTTCCGGACTCTCTTCCTTCTTCTGCACAGTTTTCTCCGACTCCTGGCCGAAAGACTGCCTTGGAATAAATCAGACCCTTCCCTGCTTGATGTCATGTGAAAGAAAAAGATGAATGCAGCTGCATGCATGTTTTAATCTGCTGCAAAACGCTACTATGACATAAGAGCGTACACGAACGTACATGCTCCCCAGCAACTTTGAGACTCCATGAACTTTCCTTCACACCCACGAAGCAAGCTTCTGACAAACTCAGAGGGTGCGTCTAAACTTAAGGTGACAGTATCTAGCATGCATGAGGCGTACTCTGACATCTTTAAATTCAACTCTTCACTGCTACTGAGCATGCGTGACCATGCATCGTCAAATATAGAGTTAATTCATACTAGATAGACTGTATTCTGTGCAATTGGTCATTATTCAATACAGTCTATATCTAATAGATCAATATCCTATCCTGCTTCCACTTTCCATGTATCTTCCGGTCGGAAGGACCTCTGAAAAACCGAAAAGCTTTATCGGTCAAAGGGCAACCCAGAGCATTTCAGAGAAATCCAAATATCCCATATAGTTGGTTAATGTTCGCAATGTTCGTCATACATCCATCCACATTATGTTCCCATGATATTCCAAATTAATCCAAATTATACCATATTTTTCTTGGCTAAATCCTCTAATATCCGCTATGAAATATCAAATTGATGTTTTTTTTCGTTTTATCCCACAAGATATACCCATTACCCCATGAGTATTGGTTACGCATTAAACAATTATATCATTCACCATCACGGCGAAACGGACACGGAAAACTTTCGCAGTTTCCGGCTCCTCTTTGGCTTCCAGGTCTTTCGCACTCTCCTTCACCTGTTGACTTATAATATATCGTAGGTCGTTCGGTCGTTATGGTTACCATGGTATCTTGGAACTAAGCGGATAATTGTGACGGTGACCTTTCAGCAAAAAAACCAGCAACTATGCTGATCTATTTTGAACATTTGGATGATTTTAGACATTTGGTTTTGGACAACTACATAAACCATCATAAACCATCATAAACCACGGTATTTTTAGGGGATGCACAATTTCAGACAAGCCCATTTCGATCAATTTTTTGATTCAGATTAACATTTCAAGAACTTATCAAGAACATATCACATTTTCATACCTTGTCATCATTCTCGTTTACGTTTTCTGGGATCTCCCGGACGCCCGGACACCCTTTCTACCAGCGGGGGAGAAGCATTTGATGCACATGTGGAACAAAATTTGCAGAAAACATGGTCCAAACTTCCAAACTAAAAGTTTCTCGCAAACTCGCGAGGGTTTTCACAAAACGGCCTGATGCCTGAAAGCAATTGCACCAGTTTCACATGGGTATCAACTCATTACCCTTCCATGGCACATGACCACCCTGCTTGCATGCCTCTGTACTCGGCTTCACCTCCTGTTCGTCCCCAATTTTCACCTCCTGCGCCCGCAAAACATCAAACACAAACGGGAAGGAACACCATGTTTTCTACATCTCTTCAACGAAACCATGATGGCCAATAAAACTACACAATATACATATACGATCACATACGTATGCATGCATGCATGCATGTATGGATGGATGGATGCATGTATGCATGTATGCATGTATGCATGTCTGTATGTCTGTCTGTTATGTATGTGTATGTGTATGTGTATGTGTATGTGTATGTATATGGATATGGATATGTATATGTATATGTATCTATTCCACTATCATACTGCTGAGTTATCACATATCCCTATAGAATCCTATAGATAGCCCCACAACCAATCGAGGTCCTGCGCGTGCTGCGACACGTGCCAACTGGGCGAGCGCCTGGAGCACCTTGTGGAGCCTGCGCTTATCGCCATTGCTGTAGATCTAATTATGTTTAGAGAATGTAGATATTATATGAATATATATATAATCGTATATATATATATATATATAATCGTATATATATATAATCGTATATATATATATAATCGTATATATATATATAAAATCGTATATATATATATAATCGTATATATATATTATCGTATATATATATAATCGTATATATATAATCGTATATATATATAATCGTATATATATAATCGTATATATATATATCCGTCTTGTACGTAGTGCTTATATTTGCATTGTATCTTATTGTATTGTATTGTATTGCAATATATTGCAATGTAATGCAATGCAAGCAATGCAACGCGGTGCAATGTAATGTAATATACTGTAATGCAATGCAATGCAGCGCAATGCAACGCAACGTAATGCAATGTAACGTACAATGTAATGTATGTGTATGTATGCGTATGTGTATGTGTGTGTATAGATGCGTATAGATGTGTAATTATAGACGTCTATAGATGTGTATAGATGTACATAGGTGTATATAGATGACTGTAGATGTGTATAGATATGTATAGATGTATAATGATGTATACACATCATACATGATCATATTACATACTGCTGTAGTTCTTTTGGCAATTCCTCTGATGGTACCATCTGATGATCAGGATCCAATCCTGATCAGTTCCCCTCCATACACCCATATGAGGGTTTCTTAAAATGGGGGTAACCCCTAAATCATGCATTGATAGATGGGGATTTTTGTGGATTTTTAATGAAATAAACTCATTTTCATGGGCTTTTCCATGTAAATAAAGCATCCAGCTATTGGGGTACCAAAATATTTTAGGACACCCCGATATCCTCAAATCCCTTGCAAGGTAAAGACTTGAGCGCCTGTGCCAACAAAGGCCCAGCTGCTGAAAAGCCTCGAGATGGAGGGCGATTGGAGAGCGTGTGTCCAAGAAACACAGTTATAAAGGACCTCAAAGCCCCCTTAGTCACTCCAAAATAACAATGTTTGATGATGTTTCATGATTTTTGTCTCCAAGTTGGCTTTTGTTCATAGTTTCAATATTTAATTATCGCCACCACTGGCTCTTCAGAATCCTCTCGACTCATCGTAGCCTTCACGATCTTTGAGGCCACAACAGAGCCATGGCCAGCAAGACAGCACCTGCAGCTTGGTTCCTAACCGTCTAACCGTCTAACCATAAAGCCACCACGAGAGGTCCACTGCTCATCAACACACCCTTATATAAATGTGGCATAACCATAATATACATTAACATACCATTTTATCTGGTTGGTGGTTGAGCCACCCCTCTGAAAAATTAATGAAAGTCAGTTGGGATGATTATTTCGTATATGTATGGAAAAACAAACATGTTCCAAACCACCAAGCAGTAATGGTTTTGTATTGGGTCCTCCCCATTTTGGGTCCCAGATCAACGACAAGAAAAGTTCGATCGCCTCCCTTTGAACGACGTGGCAACTGCGACATGGCGTCGCTGAAAATGCCAATGCTCAAGCTGCCAGTTGTGGGTGGCAAATGATGGCAAATGTGGTGGTAGATGGATGGTAAGTCTTATGGAAAATCACTACATCTGAAACCACGCTGTTTCAGGATGTTGTAGAGGAACAGCAAAAGTCCTTCCCCAAATTTTAGATACCGTTTATCCTTTGAGGTCTGGATTGGCATTGTCTAGTGATTCTTGCGTCTTGGCTCATAATCCGAAGACTTCGTGACAGAGGCGTACTTGTAACAGCTACATGATCCTCGCTAACACCTTTCCCGTTTGCGCCCTAGGTTAGTTTTATTCCTATGTCCCTTGGTCCTCAGAATTTGCAGCGAAAAGCAAGCGAACATGTGGCAATTATGGTTAAACCCTATGTGTAGATGCTGTTTCGATTGCTACCAGAGAGCCTTAGTCATGGAAAGTCCATTGGTTTTCGATGAAAAATGATTCCCAATGATTCTGATATATTCTGGTATGTTTGGTTCAAGGTCCAGTTCAGTGGGGGTTCTCAATGGGCGGTAACAACCAGCATCCGCAACATGGTTGATTCTTATAATTTGTTGTATTGGCGTCCTGTGAAACCTGAATATGGATGCTTCTCTTGAACTACAATGGAATTAGATCTGAGGAATGCTGAGTAGAGCCGTGTTTCTGCAAAAACACCATGTCAGTTTGGACATATTCTTACATGTATATATATAATATGTATATGCATAAGTATATGTATGTGTATGTGAATGTGAATGTGTATGCATATGGGAATGCGCATGCGCATGCGTAGATATAGACGTATATGCCTATGCACATGCATATCTATATGTATGCACAAGTATATACATATTATACGTCAATATGTAGAATTCCCTTTCAAAGAGTAGAATTGTACATACATCAATATACAATAATATACATATATCTACACCTGCAATGTATGAAAAAATATACACGTGCGTGCTAAGTGCTAGAATTTGATGAAACATATGCATTTTCATCTAGCGGTAGAGGCCTTCCAAGTCGACAGATCTTGTTACTGGGAGGTCCATGGTGGTACAACACCTCGGAAGCCTGGTACCTTTCTGAAAAAAGCCACGAAGCCTGCCGTTTCAGAAAGCTGACTATACACAGATATATACAGTATTTCTAGTATTTGTAACAGATCCAATTTCTACAAATACTATATGGGGATGGGTCAAAACCTGGTACCTAGTGAACCCCAAAATAGCTGGTAAATGGATGTTCATCCCACTAAAAATATATCTATAGGTATTGACCCATACCCATATCTGTGTATATATCCAAGCCATAGAAAGCTCGTCTCGTTCTTTTCTCGCCGCAAAAGACCTCATCGGAATCGTGGGAGCGCCGTTCGTTTTTTGGATCGGAATCGTGGTGATTCCTAGACAAATACATCGAAGAATATCTAAGACATATACAGTATACACGTATATAAATAAATATATTATATAAATTATATACATAATTAGATTATCATATATTTATAGATGTAGATCATCAACCAATTGAAGTTTTTGGAACTGCCCCATTAGATCTCGTTCGAAGGGCAAAGTGGAAGGTTTCCCCACGGGCAATGAGTTTGCCGACGACGACGTCAACCGAGAACTCACCAAGATGCGGCATCCCGAATTTTGGACCGAATTCCAAAGTCAGATTCCCAGAATGCTGGTGACATGTACGATTCTGGTAATTTGGTATTGACATTTGGGGGTTTCCTTAAACGGAGGTACCCCAAAATGGATGGTTTATTTCTTAGGAAAATACACCCAGCAAATTTTTAGTATTTGTTAAATTTTGTTAATCATCTACCACCTAGTTTACAGAATGCTTTAAATCTCATGATTCTTTACGATTCCTCTGTTTTTTTCAACCGTCGGAGATCAACCCCACCACATCGACCAGCACTGAGATACCTCATCCGTTCAGGGGGGCGCTTGCACCTGAGCGCTTTCGCGCTGATCGAGAATCCCACTGATTATGATAAACCAATGCATGTGGTAAACCCAAAACCATAAACCAACCCCAAATTCACCATTTTTATATCCAATATTATCCATACCCTCTGGTAAACGTTAACAAAAACTATGGAAAAATAAATCACCATTTTCCAGCTGGGTAAATCAACTATTTCCACTGGGTCATTTTCCATAGCTAAGTTAGTTTACCAGAGGGTAAATGGGTACTGGAAACTATCACCAAATGGCAGCTTTATGGTTTCTATTCTCATATTGCGATTTCAAACGTGATCCAACAATCACAATGATCATATGTGACTAACAACGCATGTGATCAGTAATGCCACTATGACTCATACATACTCATAGTGTATATGTGTATATATATACATATCTAAATCTAAATGGTTGGTGTGTATATATAGATACCAATTGGGAGATATAATATATAGATATCTATTGGAATCTAGATGATTAGTATAATCCCAATTGTTGGTGTGTATATCTATATATATATATACATCTAATGGTATCTCCAAACATGATCCAACAATTGGGAAAAATTGAGCCAAGGAGCCGATTGGAAGAAGAGCAAAACGGGATGCTCAGGCTGCCTGTGAAGTCAACGGAGTTGGGAGATTTTGTATATTCTCTGGCAACTTGCAGCAAATCGCAAACGGTTAAAATCAATTAAATTAAAATCAATTAAACCACTTTCTATTTTGCTTTTTTTTAATGGGTTTTACATGGTTTCTAAGATGGTTTTACCACTCCCAACACTTCCATATCCGCTTTGCATGGAACCTGTGGCCGTGCTCCCGGAAAGCCAAATCGTAGGCCGTGTCCTCTGAGTGTGGTGGATTTGCGTGGAAGTACTGGCCGTTTGGAGGTTTCCTGAAATGGGGGTACCCCTAAATCATCAATTTTTATAGGATTTTCCACCATAAACCATCCATTCGGGGGTATCGCCATTTATGGAAATCCCCATTTTGAGAGAGACAAATTTATTTTCTAAAACGGGATTTAGGAAAAAAAATAGTCAACACCATACAGTACAGCCTACACACCATGACAAACCCAGCTGGATACCCACATCATTGGTCAGTTTTTGACCATGCATTGTGGGTGGGTTACAGCAATAGTTTTTGAGCCATACCCATACCTCTCTATCCAGGAAATCCTGGAATTGGTGTAAGGATGTTTCAGGGACACCAATTCCAGAAACTACTTTTTTTTACAGGTAGAAACCATAGTTTCCCGAGCTTCCACTTTGCTCAATTCTTCCACTAGATCAATACATGGAATCTTCACAGCAAGGCCACAAAGATCTTTTAGTGAGTACTCAGCCAGTGTGTCCCATTTTGTGTTGCTGCTACTCTCCTCCCCATAAATGGGGTTCTAATTTCCATGAACTCCTAAGCAAACCCCCATTGAAATGGGAATGAAATGGGTAATCTCAAAAACGCAGACGCGTCATTTTCATTCATTTTCAACTATCTTTGGAGGAATCCAATTTATGTTTCTATTTTTTTGATATTTTTTGAGGGTTGCTACAGTATACTGAAAACATCTTGGACCGTCCTTGTTTCGGTCCACAGCAGCCACGTCTGCGCCCAGATCCATCAAGTATTCCACCTAGAGCGACGCAAAAAAAACGTAGAGGTTGCAGCGATGGGTTCTGAGATGGGGGATACCCTCTGGTAATTTAACATAGCTATTGAAAATTGCCATTTATAGTGAGTTTTCCCATTAAAGATGGTGATTTTCCATAGTTATGTTAGTTTACCAGAGGGTATGTTCATTCTTTTTTTCGTGTTTTGGGCTTCTATTAAACTGTATTGTATATCTGGTTGGTGGTATACCTACCCCTCTGAAAAACATGATTTTGTCAGTTGGTTTTTTCAATTCCCAATATATGGAAAGCCATAATCCATTCCTGTTCCAAACCACCAAGCAGTGATTATTAACCATTAACCATCATTAACCATCATTATCCCATACTAAACCGTTCCAAACCACCAACCCGTATATGGTTTGATGTATTTTGAATACGATGATCTCCGGTGTCGATTCACAAGATTCATCAAGATTCCACGGGGCCACTGCTCGTTTTTGGTGTCTGAGAGCTCCAACACACTCCAGGCTCCCACATTTTGCCGCAAACATCAGGGGCGTCCTGGGCGAAGAAGACCACACACTTGGTGCTGGTGCGCTTTTTGGGATGGAGATAGCACCACCAACCACGATGGTAGGCCATATTTTTTTTTGAACACAGTTGCCCTCTGGTAAATGTTAACAAAAAACGATGGAAAACCACCATTTTTAATGGGTAAATCCACTACAAATGGTCATTTTCAATAGCTATTTTGACATAACCAGAGGGTAAGGTACAGTATGATTTTGATGCTCAGCAATCTGTTCCTAACAAATCCGTGACGAGAATTCATCAAATCCGTCACTAGCAGCAGTGCGAGTATCGGCCTTTTCATGGCACTCAGGAACCAGCACTCAGGAAGCGTTCTTGTTGCATCGAAACAGTAGATATATAGTACAGATCAGTAGAGTACTTTTTTAAGATTGACCAGTGAATCTAACCACAGAACAGAGACAATTTTGCATATCTGTGGCAGGCTTTTGGTGACCAGGCAACCTTTCGACCTTCCACCAACCCAAAATACTCAAATTCTCGACCCCCGGAATCCTCCCCCGGGCCCCAGAACGGATGCTTCACTCCCCACCACTTCCCAGCCATTGGTCGGGTGGCTGGAGGTTGTGATCTTTGCAACACGGATCCACCTGCTCGTCCTCAGGGTAACGACGAGTTGGGTCACACCACTTGGATGCTTCACTCCCCCATTTTTTTTCCCACAAAAAGTCGTGCCAGCCCTCGAGATTTTCAAAGTTTCTGATGTGTTCTGAAAAATCATGGGCTATGTACAGCAAATTACCCTCTGGTAAACTAACATAAAAATCACCATTTTCAATGGGAAAATCCACTATTAATGGTCATTTTCAATAGCTACGTTAAATTACCAGAGGGTAATTGGGCTCCAAATTTGAAGTTTCTTGAACCTGTGGATCCAGGGTATCCGAAAAAAACCTGTGCCGCACGTATATTCTAAGCAAATCCTGAAGCAATCTGAAGTGGACGAAACCCAAACCTCACCAGATTCTTGTAAACATATCAGCATGTGCAAGTATTTAACGTGCACTATTGCGTGGTTCTACATACACATATATAATTCACATATGTATATACACACATGTGTGTATATATATATATGTCATGTCATGCCATGCGATGTGATGTGATGCTCTGTCATGTCATGTCGTGCCATGTGATGTGATGCTCTGCTCTGTCATGTCATGTCATGCCATGTGATGGGATGCTCTGTCATGTCATGTCATGTCATGTCATGTCATGTACATACGTATATACATATACATTATATCATCCAACTTTGTTCAATGGGTTTATCAAAACATGGCTTTGTCCACAAATACAGGTGGTTTATCTGCACCATTGCAACCATAATTTTGGTATGCGCTCCATTTCGGGACACATCCAAATGAACAGCGTTCAAAACCTTGCCATCCTTTGCTGGTTGGTGAATCAGGGTTTCCATAGTGGGACAAAGAAACCAGGTGTAAAACTCTCTACAATGTGGGTTCTGTTTGTTGGTTATTGCTGGTTTATGTTGGTTTATAACCACTATGAAGCGCTTCGATATATCTACCACAATACCATGCACTAGCCTCGTTACGAACCAGCTTGATTTAGTTATAATATGTTATAACATCAGTGTAAGTCTCATCAACAAGGATCGACATGAATCGATTGATCACTGCTCAATGGAGTTGGACATGCTTTTTATTTTGAACTGCCACCAGCCAGACATTCACCGCATCCACCAATCGTCACAGTTTCAGCAGTTTGAACTCTCTTTGGGGAACCCTTACAATGAATAGAAAGCATACATGGAGGTTTCCTAAAATGGTACCCCAAGTCACCATGGCTTTCAATGCTAAGTCATGGTCGAACAAATTGAATGATTTTTTTCACGTACCATGAGGTACCCCATTTAAGAGGAAACCACATTGAAATCGCCAACGGCAGCTGGTTGGTGGTTTCAATCCCTCTGAAAAATATGAGTTCTTCAGTTGGGATGATGAAATTCCCAATATATGGAAAAATAAAAGCCATGTTCCAAACCACCAACCAGGCAGCGTTTACTGCAGTTGAACAACCTTTTCCTCTCTGCCGCGATCATGTTTGATCACCAGCAATCAGCCAGGGACTTGCAATCCAATTGCGAATTGCGAACCCATGGCAGCCTGGTAGAACTGTTAACAGCAAAATCAACTCGGGCGAGGTATGGAAAACGAGTTGGCGATGCAAAAAGTGCTTGAATTTGCATACGACATACGAGTGTGTAAAAAGAAAAACGCATCCCGAGTCATGGACACAGCCGCAATTCAATGCTGAAGGCTGGACATCAGTTTCAGGACTGTGCGTCTTTCTTGACTTGTCTCGCATGAGGCTTCATAAAGAATATCATAGAATATCAGCAAACAGAAACATCATGAAACTACCACTTTCATCCACTTTCCACTTTCCAATTTTGAACTACTTCCAGAATCTCCAGAATCTTCCAGAAAACCTCACACTGGTCCGAAGGCCGTTTTTCCGGGTCAAATTTAGCACATCGGTCAGTCACTGGGGAACCCAAAAAGTGGCTCCAGGCAACTATGGAGAGATCACAATATGTCACTATAATTCAGTATATATATATACATACATACTGGTTGGTGGTTTCAACCCCTCTGAAAAATATGATATAGTCAAATGGGATTATTGTTCCCAATCTATGGAAAAATATTCCAAACCACCAACCAGTATCTCATATCTATGGTATAAAGCATTGTATAATCTAAGACATTGATAGACATTCTATACTCCAAATTTATGGAGGATACAACAGCGCTTTCGCAGGCCCCAAATGCCGAGGTGAAGAACAGACACCTCAGACGGTCCAAGCCAAAGCCACATCAAAATTGAGATGAAAACCATTGAAATTCATGTTGACATTTTGTATTTGAAGCCTAATTTAATATATCTAATCAAATCATGTTCCCTTCCTGAACATCTGAGGACTATCAGTAAGCCGGCAACCAAAAGAGAGTCCGTAAATGTCAATTTTAAGCGTGTCGCATATGAACCTTTTGAGCTGTGTGGCTGGTCATGGAGCCCTTCATGGAGCGGGTCTTCGGATCCATCGCCCGATGCGCGGAGCCCTTGCTGGATCCCTGCGCCATGAGCCTTCTGGAATGTACCCTCTGGTAAACGTTTACAAAAAACTATGGAACATCACCATTTTTAATGGGACAACTCACTATAAATGGCCATTTTCAATAGCTATTTTGTTTACCAGAGGGTAAAGGGAGAGACAACACTCTATATGCGAACCTCCCTGAGAACCAAAACAGCCCTGGTCACACAATGCATGTTCAATATAGATAACCACAAGGGCCTGTGGATACCTGGCCTCCAAGATATCCGCCAGGCGCACCACGTCGCCATCGAAGGCGGCTTGGTACCTCGACACTTTTTTTTGGGGGGTTACCAGGCTACTATGTATATATATATATATATGTAATATAATATATAATACATATATATGTATATATATGATAATATATATATATATATGATAATATATATATATATGATATAATATATATATATATATACAATATATATGATAATATATATATACACATAATAATATATATTATAATACATATATATATTAATACGAATATATATATATATACTA
>Ga0126342_10005883_pt1 | contig 21585 bp, 23 predicted proteins | sample Cyp1metagenome_FD_92528 | JGI IMG/M metagenome (GOLD analysis project Ga0126342, IMG submission 92528) | Coral microbial communities from Lord Howe Island, Old Settlement Bay, Australia - Cyphastrea 1 metagenome | ecosystem: Host-associated > Invertebrates > Cnidaria > Coral ... | reverse complement strand
ATACTATATATATACTATATATATACTATATATATACTATATATATACTATATATATACTATATATATACTATATATATACTATATATATATATACATTTTATAGATATAGATACATATATATTTTATAGATATATGATTCAGGTAAGATATACATATACCTGCAGCTCAAAATGTAAAGTCCCCATCCATATCCCGGAGACACAGGCGGTCCATACCCTTTTGAAGAGACTCCTTCGTTCCATACGTCCGGATCACCGGGTAGCGATCCATACACGTTTTTTGAGCCATAGCCATATATATATATATATATATCATTTGATGATATATGATACACTTGTGTATATATTGTATGTATATATATATATACATATTTATTTATAAACGCATCATTATACCACTATATGCGTAGAATACCTCAGCGACTGGTGTCTTGGACTCAGGAAGCATTTGGGTGGTGGGCGATTCCCATTCCTTTGCGCTGGTCCCGTGCATAACGATGACTGCGGAGAAGGTTGGCATGCCAGTGGCTGGGCTGAAGCCATGGGCTATCCAGGTGGCAATGGCTCAAGATTATGCCCAAAAAAGGCTTCTGAAAATACCCATTTATGGCTATCTTAGTAGGGTAAGTAATGATTAATCATGAAGTTTGGAGGGACCCTATTTTCATACACACCTAAATGACAATGATTTTTATTGATGAAAATCCATTACACCTTCGATTGATTTTCCAGATGTCAATCGGTTTCATGGATTTACACCTAGAAACAAAGGTTCGATGGAACTGTGGTTTCAGGGTTTTCAAACTTGGAGGTGCAGCCATGTCATGCACGTCATGCACTAACAACGATCCTGTTGTGAGGTTCACAACTACAGCTGGCCAGCGCATCATGCGTGCCCTTCCTGCAATAGTTTGAGAGAAATAGGAGGATTTGGCAAGCAGCAGCATTCTCACACAATATGCCCTCTGTCTCTTTTAAAGTGCTTGAGCGAAGAATGGTTTTGTTCATGGATAAGTCATTACATACATCATCAATACAGCATGTTGCCACCCGCCACCCAATCACATCATCATACCCACCATCATCATCATCATCAAAAAATCGTTCATGAGTCATCATTATGAATCATTCATGAACCATTCAATGCATATTTTTTGGCGTTCTTTATCATGATTTGGCAGTGTGTCAAAACCTTGTACCCCTGTAGTTCAAATCAAAATAGCTGGTAAATGGATGTTCATCCCACTAAAAATGGTATTTTCATAGGTATATTGATCCATACCTATTTGGAGAACCGACCTCTTCAGTGTCCAAGGTGCGATACGGACTGGGACAAGCTGTTGGACGTCTTGGAGGCAAGGGTCAACTCTGAGGACATCGTGGCGTTTTCAGCCTGTTTCTACTGCATGCAGTGGTGCCCCTTGGCGAAACATGCCGACCCTTAAAAAAGGGACAAGGGACTGGAGCAAAAATGGGATTGGAGGACGAGTTCGTGCAATCAAGAATGGATATACTGGTATGATATTATATATATATGTGTATGTATATATAATGTATGTTTTGCATGTGTGTGTGTGTTTTTTAATGTTTTTTTTAAGCACAGCATCCAGAATCCATGAATATCCATCAATATCCAGAAGTTTGTATGTAATGGACGTCCCACATTGTCCCATACTATCTATTAGTATATGTATACCCTCTGGGAATTTAGTACAGCTATGTTTCTTTTTTAAGTATGTATTAATTATCGAACTAAATTGACCATCTATACGATAGGAAACTGTCAAATTACCAGATGGTATTTCACCAATATTCCATTCATATACCACTAATATTCCATATGAAATTCCCCACTATCTCCCCATTGTATCACCATTTTTGTTGGCTAAATCACTTTGAAATACAGCAGATTTCGCTCAGGTTTGCCACATTTCGAAGAGCTGATTCAACGCTTGGTGGCATTTGTTCAAAGCAGAAGTGCAGCTTGGCGGCTGGCGCGGAATTTGCCCATACCTTAAGAACTTCCAATTTTTGTTCATGATGGAGACTATGATAACAAGAAGAATACAACACATGGTTATTACATGTTATTATCAGGGGGTTGTGACGGGTGTTAGAAAAACAGTTATGATTACAATCCAATGATAATCAACTGTAAATCCACTATCATGGACTATAATTGACTGCAAGTCTGCAAGAAACTCTAATCGATGGATCTCATAAGGACACTAAGAATACACTAGGGGGTCATAACGACAAGTGCAATAAGGATCCAATGAAAATACCACTGTTGGATGCTTATCTTGTTAGGAATTAGTACTTTACCTGGTTTATTGGGGTTCATTTCAACCCATATAGGGATACGTATCAACCAACCAGTATAATGAATAGAGGGAGTTTTTCATGGTTTAACGGGTGTGCCAATAATTTTCCCCATAAAATGTAAATTAATGAGGGGTTTATCAACTATAGATTTGCTCAAAAATGGGGGGATGGGCACCATTTTGCTATCGAATACTGACTGTAGTTTGCAGTCGTCTGAGGCAAAGTTGCTGGTTTTCAAAGATGTTCCGCTCTTAAATCACAACTCAGTGAATTGCGCCTTGGCTGATTCCCAGTCTGCTCCCCCAGCCATGATGTCATGGAGAAATCCCATGCCCCAGATGAGTTGGTTTCTTTGGGGTGCAATAATCGGGTTTAATTCTGGGTATAACTTATATAACCATGGTAATGATCCCCATAAGTTGCGAAACATCCTATAACTATGGTTTTATATTCAGTCAATTCCAGTTATAACTGGAACTGCAATCCCAAGTACTGGTTGAATTGAAGCATCTGCAGCCTGCAGCACAAGCTATCCCCATTGCGTCTGACAATGCGCTGACAATGCATACAACCTGGGTATCATGGGGATATAATGGGGATGTAATGTGGATATAATGAGAATAGAATGAGATTTAATTGAATCCTGAGATATAATGTAACCGATGGGATTTAATAGGATATTAAGTGTATATCTATAAATTGAATAGGATGGAACCAACCATTTGTGGGATCCATTATTCCACTGCAACACTTCGTAACTGTTCTTCGCTTCGAGGTGCGAATTCTGATCCAGGGCAATTCACAGGATGCTCCATCAGCAAAGAACAAGCCACGGTGGATGTGAAGGATACCAACGACATGCTGGATGCGCACCTGGGCCCAAACCATGACTCCACATGCCCTGAAAACATCAAAAACATGGCAATTTTGTGGGTCCATTGCTGCACCTGACCTACCCTAGTGGCCACAAAAACATCCCCAAGCAGTCCAAGCAGTGAAGTCTGGCACTTGAGGTACTCGAGCGACTTTGGCATGAGACTCGACCGGAAGTTGAAAAACCCCCGGTCGAATTGAGATGGTCAACTTGGTTCAACTGATCGACATAAATTGGGATGGAATCCATGTTCGTGGTTTTCTTAAGATGAGGGACCCTGACAATTCATCAAGATTGTTAATATTGTTTACTTTAGTGTGGGAGCCATATGGGTTTTTATGAGATTTTGAGCAGTTCCCCATCGTGAGAAACTCCCAAATGGATCTGCTGAAAAACAATGAGCAATGTGACCCCAAAAAAGGACCTTTTGTAGACCAAAAGAAGGGAGGAATTCATGGGATGGGAGGTCAATCATGTTCACCCCTGGAGTTCTCCATATACCATTCCTTTCCAAATTTGGTTGTGTTGCTCTAAGATCTGCTCAAGTCGCACGTTGGACCTTGAACAGGAATTCAGACAATAGCAAATGGCAGGAAACTCTGATTGGATGCTGGAATACGGTCATTGCCATCGATTCTCTTTTATTCAGTGCCAGATTAGCCAGGTTGGATCTTAATTTATATCCGACTATATTCTATATAGATTTGACGTATAGAAGTATACGTCATTGGATCAGGACACCGGATGCTTAACATCAGTTGTGACATTTGTTGCCATTTGCCAAGTGCTTCAGCTGTGCTTCATCGCTGAGGATAGACCTCTTTAGTCCCATGTGCATGGAGGGGCGCTGCGACATTTTTGTGCCTGGTACATCAGCTGTTGCCTGGGTCGATAAGACTCATATCAACCTGATCCTTGGCGAAGATTGGATGGCCATACGAGAGGGGAATAGATGACTAACCATGGGATTTTGGGGTGTCCTATGGAGAAGGGCAAACCCCACATAAGCCAATAACTGCCCTTCTCCAAAGTTCTACTTGTCTAGTTCTCTCAGAAAAGGGTTGAACTTTGGGCCTTTGGCTGCGTAATTAGCTGTTTGAACAGATAGATGATGGCATTCATGAGTTCTGGTCCGCCGCTGCCAATCTGAATATAAATGAGGTCGACATAGGTCGGCGTAAGCCTCAGGCATAATGTAGTGTCATGGCTGTAGAAGACTAAAATCCTGCTAGTTGAAGTCTCACAAACTAAGAAAGTCATTAGAATCTTCATTGGAAATCCAGTCACTGGCCGCTTTCAAACTCAGGAACGGTTGTCACTACTTGGCTCCTTTCATTTGCTCAGGGATGCGTTCTTTGGGCTACATTTGAAGCGTTTAGGATTGGAAAAGCACGTTCTTGCAAAGGCTCTGGAAGACAGCGTTTCAGTTGAATGTCCAATGGTTTGCGTCAAAGATGAAGTCAGTTGTCAAACGACAAGGTTGTCGTGCCTTTTCTATGTGAGCTCACTCATTCCCAGAATTTGTTGGCAAATTGGCAAACCTCGAAGCAACTCTTAATTGATTGCATTGGCCGTGTGACGCTGTTGTCCATGCACTTGTCAAGAGCGATAGAATCCATAGCAATTCGCAACAGGGTGCTGTACAGGAGAGTCTCAATGAGTTCCAAAAGCAATCCACATCAATCCATATCATATTTTGAAGTGGAAGTGCAAAAAGATGCAAAAAGATCCTAAATTCCCAAATCATCAAGCATACCGGCATACCCTCAGCGTGGTCAGTTGCCGATGTAAGAGCCCTTTCATGCCAAATTAGTTGAAAAGACATCTCCGTGAACACAACCACTGATTCCAGGGGAAAGGTGCTCCTACAAACCAAATCAAACGAGCTGTCTCAAGTTGTCATTTCACAGATCATTTTCCCCAACTGTATGTATGATTATGTATGGCTGTATGGCCAACCTAAAACAAAAAAATGAGACATGCTCACCGTTGCTACGTTCTCATTTGCAGCCTGGGCAAATGAGAATGCTAACATCAAGATTCACACTGCAAAGAGAATCGAAAGTACTTGATAGTCTGAAGAACAGTGTCAACTTACGCAGAGCATGGCTTGGAGCAGAAATGAGAATTGCTCAAAATTCTCGACCCCTTAAAACAAGGATGGTGGAAGACAAGAAATGGCCAGTGATTCATGCGGACCCGGTTTCAAGTCAACATAACGGTTGATAACGTCATTGAACTTGTTGGTTTTGCTTCGAAGTACCCGAAGTACTGAGTCTATATAAAGACGCCAGTATATTGCCCTTTACACACCCGCGGGATTTGCCGTCAAAGCATGGAGCAGCTCTCCTTGGACGCATCCAACTGTGTTGATTTTTTCACATTTTTCCAGTGGGTTGTTGTTTTCTAGTGGTACCAACTTGTGATAAACAGACAAGTTGTCGTACAACTCCCAAGGATAGCAGCTCAGAGCCAGCAGCTAGCAGCTGGGAGTTGCCGAACCACACCGATGTTCAAAACATCGGGAGTGAACTGCAGCTCCTGCAGGTTTTGAAATTGGAAAATGGCTGGGAATCCCTGAAGAAAAGAAGGACACTTTTTGTCAACTTGGCACCAGATTTGCTTTATCTAATGGAGTTTCCCGGAGCCCTGGCACGCTTTTGGCATGCTCTTGGCCTGAAAAATGCTATCTGAAGTGGTTTAACACATGTTTTACATATGAAATGATGGTGACAGATGGATGTTCTGGAAGTGGTGAGTTTGGGTTCCAAGAAGGCCTTGGCTTGGTTTGGGACCATGGGAAGGCCAAGCGAAATCGTGGTGAACCAGGAATATGTCCACGCTGGGAGGCGAAGAATTCTTAGAATCTGGACGTCAGTGGCACAGGGCAATGGCACTGGTTTTGAGAACGTGATATTAAGTTCGGGCCCGATATGCTGGATTCCATTGGATTCCATTGGGTTCTATTGGATTCTTGTCTCCACCACAAGGTGTAGCACAGCAATCATAGATTGCGCTGGTTGCACTGCCACTCTGACGCGGGGCAGAAGCGCCAAAGGACTACCAGGTAATGGCACAAAGTGGGCCTGATCCTTACTGCCTTGCGAAGACAGAAATCGAGAGGAAACCGAAAATCCCGGCCCTGATTCCGCTTCATTCAGATCGAGAGTATGGGGATGGGACTGATTCCATGCCTTCAATTTGGGTAGTTTTTTTATTTTCAAACCCTTGCCAAAGAGTTATGACAGTATCCGTTGTGTTCAGCTTTGCTCAAGGCACACCTCAAAGCATCAACACAATGCATAGAAGACGAAAATGATGTGGGTCTGAGGCAAAATTTGAGGCCCAAGAGAATATAAGGGACCCCCAGATTTTGCCAAGAACAGCAAGAATCCAAGCACTTCTCGGGGGTACCCGATTTCGTCCAATCCAATATGTAATTCTCCACAAATCGTTCAACCTTAGTGCCTCTATGTGCCTTTCACGGACGAAGTCATCACAACATATCACAACTCTTCAGAACAATAGCTGGCAGTAAAATATGAACCTCCAATAGATGTTTGGCTGAAACTATCTCTTTCACTTCTGACCTTCAAAAAACTCGATTCCAACTAGCAGCACCGGCCAAAAGGCTCGAAACGACAAGATCGCATCTTGCAAGCCCTTCTTCAGTCTCCATGTGCAGCAAGTGAAACACATCGAAGATCCAAACATCATCAAACCAGATGATGGGAAAATTTACAGGAAACCCCTATATTTGATGGTAAAAACCATGGTTTCCGGTTCAGATTTTCCCTTAAACCAATCCATTGAAAACATCATCAAACCAAACCAACTTGACAACCTCAGTGCCGTGGATCTGTGTTTCACCACTTCCCGTTGCGGGGGCACGATGGCGTCATGGCCGAGGAGGTTGTTTTTCGACATGGGGATGGTTGTGTGAGAATGACTGTTTTAAAGCACCGGAAACTCTACGGGGGACACCGTAAATCATCAAAAATCCAGGAAAATGATACACAATAAATCCATATTAATCACAATTCCGTAACATTACATATTATAATACATATTGATTCCAAAACGGCATCTTTCAAATCAAGTCAAGTGAGCACGTTCTTGAGATTTCGAGGATAGCTTCACTCCAGGGCAGGGCAGGCTGCCGTTCTTCGGGTTCTTCGGCCAGTTTTTTTGGCCAGCGCCAGGAGGAACTGCCTATTCCAGCGCCCCTCTTCAGTGTCACCGCCAATGACAAAGAGAAGATCCCCTTGCCGGATGCCCATGACCCGGTCACTGGGACGGGTCGATGGCTCTACGAGGCAGGAGATGACTGGAAGACGGAAACTGTCCTTTTGCCCACCATACGTAGGGAATGTCCAAGTCACAGAAAGACGACATGAGAACGAATTTTCAGGAATATATGGATTGCATTGAATTGCAATCTCCTGAGATTAGTGATATATTCTGCTGATAATATATATATATATATATTCATATATATATATATTACGTTATATTACTATATATTCATTAATATCATATATATATACATACCAACATATACCAACAAATCCAACAATTGTTAGTCATATATTCACATCACCCGCGTCGCCCACCGGTGGCTTCCAGGGCCGACTTGGTGAAGGAGGTCTTGCCACCGTTTTTCGAGCCTGGGATTGCAAGGGCAACTTGGGCAAAGTCGCTGTGACTTGGATTTGATGAGTCGAATGTTTTTTTGTTTTGTTTTTTTTTTATGTCAAATGTTGTGTTGTTTTTGTCTTATAGAGTCTTTATTGATTTATTGTTTGTTTCAAACAGATGAATATATTGTATAATGGAGTTTTTCTATGTGTTTCTATTTTCCCAATAGTTAATCCACCAGAAATGGAGAATCAACTGGTGGCACCCGCGAGGTGAAGGTGCTCAAGCGACACTCCAAGGTGGACCATAGGAATCCCTGTGAAAATGGGGTGATGATCATCTAGCAATATGGGAAACAACCCAACAAGCCATGTTTTGACCATGGCATATTAATGAAAATCCCATGATGGTTTTCCAGACGATGTACATGATGTACTTAAATGCTGGAATTTCCATCGCAATGTCATGGCGGCTGGAGGATCGCCTTGGCGGCTGTGGTTGTATCCCGAGTTATCCTAAGTTGTCCTACAGGGAACCAAGACATATTAGAGCCGTTTCGAAGACCACATTCGATAGGGACCGGCCATGCAGATTTTTTTCTGCCGTTGGGTTTCGAGGAACATTGGGTTTGTCAAGAAAAAGGACATGGGACATATACCAGTTTGATGGCCATATGACGGCCATGTTGATTGATAAAATGAGGATCAACCGTGGGATGTTGAGGTAGATGAACTATGGTCATTTGTTGACAAATCAAATGCATTAAATATCACAACAAATCGTTTCACAAAAAACGACAGACATGGCAACATTTGGAAAAACATCAGTAGATTTCGAAGCAAAATCCGTGGAATCTTCATGAATCTTTCCATGGGATTTGACAAGATGGACTGCCGCTTCTCTCAATGGAGTCAAGCCCTGGACCAAAAAAGTCGTTGGTAAATGGATGCGCATCCCTGGAGTGTGTAGTAATATCATGTATTACATGACAATTGAGTGTGGTGATGATTAAAAAAAGAATTATCCCCATGTGATAATCGGATTTTCAGTGAATCCAGTGTAAATTTCTGATGGAAAATTGGGGGCCTGGTATTTCTACCCCCTGGACTCCAGGCCCATGCTCGTCATGCTTTCGCCATGCATCGGGAAAGCCAATGGTCCTTGGAACGTTTGCACAATCCGGAGAATCCCAGGCGCGGGTTGTGTTCAGACAGGAAATGTTTCAAGGTTTGTCCATCTTTTGTAATATAATCACTGTGAAAATAATGTTTGTAATCACAGAAAAGGAAAATGTCATCAGCAAGGTAATCATGGAATGTTAATTACATTCCATTTGTCCAAGTATGATTACCAGGCCAAAGAACACGACACTGAAGCTGACCGCAAATTCCTCCGACAGGTATTCTGAGCAGCATGCGAGCCTCTTTGCAAGGTGCTGCGACTGAACCGAAGGGGACGGATCCAGGATCATCTAGGATTTCTCAAAAAAATCTCTGGTTTTTCTTGTTGAATTAGGATTTTTGTCGCTTCCCTGGATTAGAAAATTCCATGGGTCCGCCCTGGGGTCCCATCGTGGGTCCCCGGAGGTACCTGGAAGATCACACGGGCTTTGCAGATCTGGGCATCGAGGATTTCGAAGAACGGCGGAAATTCTACGAGTCGCCCGACTTCAACTGGTACAAGCAGCGCCCGGAGACACAGAGACGCCGATGGCCATGGATGGCCATGGGCCATGGGTGGCAATGGGGGATAGCCTGATTCACAGGTGAAGTCATGGCAAAGCCTTGACATGCTGCAGAAACACATGAGATATGCTTCGATGCAGACTTCTGACGCTGTCAATCTTTCTGGGTGTGTCCGCTTAACAGCCGACTGAGGTGTCGAGCTTCCAAACAAACCCTACGCCACAACCTCAGTAGTGAGTATTGGTGATTGGTTACGCCCTGAATTCTTCACAAGCAAGGTCACAGTGTCACAAGTCATGAACTCGTCGTTAGACAAGTGTGTAGGACAGAAAGATCCATCCAAGATCCATCCAACACACTTCAAATTCTAAGCTTGACGTAAGGTGGTGATGGAGCTAGTGAAAGGTGAGACGTTGCAGAATGCAATGCCCAGCATGTCAGCTTCCGAAAAGCGGGAGGCTGGTTGATCCAGAGAGAAACCAGCAGATGTTTTGACAACCTCACGTGGCAACGTCATCGTGATGAACAGAATTGTGGGGTAAAATATCCCATGGTGGCCCGAACTTTTCAGGTTGGTGAATTATTACAACTTACCAACCAATTAGCTTTTGTTTTACCAACCACTAATGTTTCATAGCATAATATATATATATATTATATTATATCATTTACTCTGATCCTATGAACTAGTAAGTCAGTGAAGCCTCAATGATGAGTACCGGCAGCTGGGCATGTTGCACCAGGTGATTCTTCAGTGCGCAACTGCCCTGGAGTGCCCCACAGCTCTTGTTGCGGGTTGGGAACCTATCTCACCTATCTGATCTTATTGAGGATCGGGGGAGTAGCCGAACATATTATAACCAAATGCATGACCCATTTCATAGAGATAAATGAGATAAACCTGTAATACAATACATATATATATAATATATATAACTAATATATATATATATATATATACATATATAATATATATATACATATATATATATACATATATATATACAGTAGTTATTTTTCATGGTGCCACCTGACACCCCTCTTGCTCCACATTGCTCAAAAAGGTACTTGGAACGCTTTGGGCTCATCCACCGAGATTTCAGGGGCTGCAACATGCACCTCATTGACCCCGCCTCAGTCACTTCCCTGGGATTTCCGGAAAGATTTTGATACGGCTGGGAACTGTGGGAATGTCCACATGAGTTACATTTAGTTACTATTTATGTTAAACTTTATACCAGTTCAGCATCCATATATATATATATGTATATACATATGTATGTATGTATGTATGTATGTATTATATATATACACAACGCATATAAATAGTACTGTCCCTATTAGTGAAGTCGTTTATTTTTTTCAATGGACAATTGATAGTTCTGGATAGTTACTAAGCAGAGACTAGCCTCCCATGGTCCATCCTCAGCGCCTGAGGCTCGCGAGAAGGGCGAAGACCGGTGTCAGTTGAAGGCGCTTCTGACAGAAGTGGACCAAACATCTAGGGGAGGATCAATCATGGATCATCGCAGCAAAAAATCAAGGGGATATAACATGATATAACTGATATAACCAGCTTACGGATGTGGATTTTTCAGATGATTTACCCATAGAAATACCCAGCAAAGACCAGTGGAATTCACCACGAAATGGTGGAGATGATCATGAGATTTCACCAAGAAGAACCAACAAGTTATGGGATTAAACCAACTATATGTGTTGTTTGGACGAAGGATTGAAGATCCATTGCAACTAAAATAGAAAAATCTCCGACCTTAAATGTTGTGAATACAGGCGGATTGTTGATGATTGTTTTTCTTCATAGCTATTTTTATGAGCGTTGGGAAAAAATGATCAATGGATTGGTTTTGTTGGGAAAATCTTAACCGGAAACCATAGATTTTCCCATTAAATATGGGGCTTTCCTGTAATTTTTCCCTTAAACCAATCCATTGATATGATCAACCAGAACTGGTTAGATAAGAATCCCGACTGAGTCGGGCGCTGTTCACTTGGGTTCCCAAGATTGCGTCCTCCTCATTGATGGAGATGCTGAGGAAGCAAATCTCAGCGGCCAATCTCAACCCTCTTGGTATCTGTAAATCAGATTAGATCATCTAAGATCATCTAAAATCATCTAAAATCATCTAAAATCATCTAAAATCTCCAAACATCAGCTGGCAGTTCATCCCCATTGTTCCACCTGTTTTCCTGAAAATCACCCCATTTCTTGGGTGAAAAAACAACCGCCAAAAAAAGCCGGTTGGCTGCCGAGATCCTGGACCTTGGTGTGATGATCTCGGCAGAGGCCATGCCAATGATCTCAGATGTCATGTGGGAATGAAGATGTTAGATATCTCTATATGATATCTAAATGATATCTAAATGATATCTAAATGATATCTATATGATATCTAAATGATATCTATATGATGTCTATATGATATCTATATGAAACACAATAAAGTAATGCACGATATTAGATGTATATCATATATATATATATATATATCGTGTATGATTGACGATGTGGGAATCACATTGACATTGATCAACCCCAAAAGGGGATGGTTTTTTTCACCGCCAGGCTGGCATGGAGCAGAATTGCAACATGGCTGTGCAGGTGACCGTGGGGTTGTTTTTTTGGGCTCAGATTGGCCGTTTGAAGTACAGCCAGGATCCATCCAGGATCCATCCATACATCTCCGACATCGGAGCCATCGATTCCCATGGATTCCGCCAAAAAAAAGACAGGCCTTCCGTCGCCGCGGAGACACTGAAGAGAAGAGAAAGAGATACGATTGGCTTCCCTGGGAGGCCGGGGGAGACACGGTCGATATTGCGGTCCCATCGGAATCTTAGTGGGACCACTGGTGACCACTATGCCACTAAAATAGGGTGGCCTATTTTCAGTCATTTGAGACATTTTATGACATTTTGAGACTGTTGATTTTGAACAGAGTTGAGCAAAAGAACATAGAGTCTGGCAATCTCCTGCTGTGAAATTATCATTTGAGTGAATGCTAGTGCTGCTAGTGACACGTGTATCTACAATTTTATGTGCACTTATTTACCTATGTATATTATTCTATATACAGTGTGTATATAATTACACATATACATACATACATACATACATACATACATACATGCATACATACATACGAACATACGTACATACGTACATACGTACATACGCACATACATACATACATAAATACATACGAACATACGTACATACGTACATACATACCTACATACCTACCTACCTACCTACCTACCTACCTACCTACGTCCGTGCATGCATGCATGCATGCATGCATGCATGCATGCATGCATGCATATACATATACATATACATATACATATTCATATACATAGACATATACATATACACATACATATACATATACAGATACAGATACATATACAATACATAGACATACATATATACATACATGCATGCATACATGCATGCATACATACATATAAATTCTTGAAAATTCCTGAAAATTCCTTAAAATCCCTGAAATGTCCTTTAATTTCATTAAAATATATGATATATGTATCTATATATAATAGTATAAAAGAGACCCTCAAGAACGAACCACAGCCACCAGCAATCTCAGCGTTTTTCATCGTTTTTCCAGGTGCGCAATGCCTGCGATGACCTTCAGGGGCCAGTGCACAACTTTGATCCCCCAGGTGGGGATGATCGCCATGGAAATTCCTGCTGAACATTGATAGGTTTGCTGAAGAAAACAATGGTTCTTGTGTGAAAAAAAACTCACAGAAGTTTGATCCAAAAATGGGACATACCGGCATACCCCATATTTTAGCCATGTTCATAGAAGATAATGATGAGAATGATGAGAATGGACCAATTTTCAGATGATATTCCAACCAAGATGTGCTTCGTAAGATGTTTTGTTTCACTAGACTATCTGGCAACCAAGATGTTGGGATTCACAAGTTCAATATATGAATCATATTCCTGAAATCAGAGTTATAGAATCAGTCAACAAAACCATGTTCGCAGCCTGTGGCACGCACGAATCTCTTGTTTCAGATGGCGGGCTTCAGGTCATGCCTTTGATGCCTTCTCCCTGGGGGTTCTGAATCTCAGTCTCATCTGGTGACGGATATGAAACAGTTCATCAACAATGCTGGGGTGATTGGAAGATTGAATTCTTTTGAAATAACAAAAATCTTCAGTGCAATGTTGGATTAGGTCTTGAACTTCCGAGTGTTTTCAAACTCTGGCTGCATAATATTGCACATAACTCCGGACTTGCAATGATCAAGACGTTTGATTTACCCTGATGAAGAACTTGCAAAGTTCGGAACTTTTTGTTTTCTGTTGTTTTTTTCTCATCATCGAAACCGGATTCTTGAAAACCAGAAACTTCCTGCGTTGACGTTCATGTTTCAAGCCACTTCCTGAGGTCTTGATTCTTCATCTCCTCTTGGGCAAAACCAAGGTGCGGCCAGCAACAGCAACAGCCACCAGATTTGCCCATTGGAAAAGCAGCTGCCAGGCCCGGCTGATCTTAGATAGCCTCAAAGATCATCCTGAGAAGCCTAGACCTCAGGAAAGAACTTTAGAATACTTTAGCTGCTGCAGCTGCTGATGTACGGTGATTTTTTGTGGCTTCAATGGTTTTGTTACAGTAATGTTTGTTTTATGGAAAATGAGACAACTCTAAAGCACGGGTTCGGAATGGATCGGATGAGGTCGCCTTTGTTCAGAGCCTGACGGATCAAGATCATGAATCACCAAGGATGTTGGATGCCAGCAGCATCGGCGTACCAAAACATTTGTTGGGATGTTTGTTGGCAGAGGCTGGCAGGGGTGCTCCCGTTCGATTTTCCAGACTTGTGAGGAGTAGAAATGGAGGCCATTTATTCGAAGCTCGGATCGGAGACATAGAAAGTCCCCGATTGATAATAATTCATAGATTATTTTTCCATTCGAACACCATTTACAGAGGATTTTCAATTACCATGTTTGATTCCCAGATAGTATATACAACGGTGCATGTGCACAAAAAAGGCATTCTACAATGACGCCGCAAGAATCGTGGCGCTTTTTTTCCACGCCAGGCGTCGAAACGCCCACGGCCACATGAGGTTTTCTCCCAGACCACACCTCTGAGGCATCTGGTTGAGGGAGGTGTTGTGGATGATGGAAATGGGTGCAGCTGGCATTGCGGGCATTTGGCCATCTGGGTCCGTGAAAGTTGAGGCATACAAATCTCATACGTAAACTTTGTTTGGTCCATGAAAGTAAACTTCAGAGACCATAGAAATCTGTGCAAATTTGCTGGTTGAAGCAAATCAGTTGAATCAAGTGCCATGCTTGCAGATGGTTTCAGACCACACCATTTTGGCACATGTTTCAGAGGAGTAAACAACATGAGCTGGCTCCGGACATGGTATTGAACTAGTTAACTTCGAAAACTGTGTTAGTATAATGTGTTAGTTCGAATAAGATAAATTGTATACTGAGCTGCATATATTCCATCAAATCAACCAAGGGAGGACATGAATTTTGACAATCAAAGGATTAAATTAAGGTACCATTGAAATCTTAAATGTCACGTTGGACTTGCTGGAGCAGGAAAGATGATTATGGCAGCAGAGGATTGACTCTTTGACTCACAGAATGCAGTGCCAAAGCCTGCCGATTGGCCAGATCTTGTAAGATCCATTGGAATGGGTCAAACTTGGCTACCCCAATTGAACAAAAAAAGGTTGTGCCCCCCAGGTACAAGTTGGTTTATTATAAACCCCATCAACTACAAGCTGTATAACCAACTTAGCCGAAGTTTGGCAGTTCTCAAGGCCGACTTCTGTCCCAGAGGTTCGAGGGCCCTGACCGCCGTTGTGTGCTACAAATTGGGTGGTCAGTTGTCTTTCTTTCCCAAACCATGGGACAGATGATAATCCAGAATCCATAATGACAATAGGGAAATTGTCATTCAAATAGTGAAAATTATGATAATCCATTTGAATTTGAGGTGCCCCAGTTTCAGACAAACCCAATCAAACCCATATAAAATCGGGAAAAAGCCTATGATGATGGGGAAAATGATGATATGAACATAGAAACATCAACTCCCATCTAGCCCAAAAATGGCAAGTCCAATTGGAAGACCGCGCCACGTGGATTGGACAAAGATAGAAAGGGAGGAATTTCGAGGTATGGAGTGCCTTTTCCTCAAGAGGTAGCCATGGCGCACTGCCCTGGAGTAGAGACAGTTGCATCAATGTCTTTATAGAAACCCAAAAAAACCTGCTCAAAAGTCTGAAATCAAAAAGGATGTGAAAAAGAAGACGTTCCCCCGGAATTTCCAGGTTTCCAAATGTCCGTCTATTTGGGGATTGCTGTATGTTACAAATCATCTTGGCAATAGTAGAGAGACATGATGTGGAACAATGGCATATCATATGATGTTGAATATTTGCAGCTAGGTGGATATGCAATGATATGCACGTTTTCAGACAAATAATCCACTAGTGAAAGAAGGAAGGGGTAAATTTTGCACAATCACTGCATAATTGCTGTAGTATAAATGCATACATATGTATGTATAATTATGTATATATATATATATATGAATGATTATATAATTACTGCATAATTAATTAACATGGCATGGGTAAGTTCATACACGAACGATCCATACATCACCAGTCACCAGTCGGACGTCCGGTCGCATCGATGTTCACATCGCTGCGGTTCCTTGGTGCCAGGTCTCCCCTATCCAGGTGCCAACGGTGATTGTGCCGTCAGAAGCTCAGCAAATTTTGGGAATCCCCATGGTGGATGCTGATGAAATTTGGTGACTTTGACCAAAGTTAAAATGTTTTTCAGGGTTCATAAAGTTTCTAAAGCCTTATATCAAAACTTGGGGGTTGATCATATTTGATTATGCTTCAGAAACTTTAATTCATGGTCCCATATCGATTCCGATATCCATTCGGAAATTGGCGAAGTTTTGTGGCAAGTCTTTCCCCTTTTGCAGGGTTCTTCACCTGGGCTAACGCCACAAAACTGCATTCCTATGGTGCCCCAAAGGAGTCGCAGCCCCTCTCGTGGCGTGAGTCTGACTCCCAGTGATTGGAGATGGCAGAGTTTGGAGATGTATAGCAAGCCTCAAAAAAGATAGGAACGTAATTTACCACTATTTTTGTATACTTTACTAGGATGTTACTTGTAGTAGGATGTTACTTTTTCTATATGATTATACCTGTTATTCGTAGGGGTTGATTTTTCCCTTACTTCAGGTTGGCGAAGTACATGATAATTTATACATGTCGACCGTTCCCTTTATTGATGTTGATCATACCCTCACCCTGTAGAGTTGTCGGAGCGGTCCCACAATTGTTGGGTGATCTTCACTAATTGACCACTCTCCTATTCCTCAGAGCCAACACAATGTGAAAACTGTACAAGTCAAAAGATTCAACATGTGTTTGAACAACTACCTGGTGTCCCACCTAGACGAAGTGGCAAGGATCAAGCAATGACGAAGGAACGGGTCAATAAGAATCTTTCTAAAATCCAATGACCAGAAAAATGAATCTGAATGAAATATGACTTCCCAATATAGCCATATATAGCCCTATTTCCTTATATTGGGTTCGTGAATTATGATAATTCACAAGTTCCATGATCTTAAGAGTCCCAAGATGTCCCAAGATTACTGATCCCTGAGGTCATACCACCACCAAAATCGAGGGCAGTGATGATGAGGACTCTGTTGGTAAGGTAAGCATATGCTCTTGCGGAATGATGTCACAAGTGAGTGTGCCCGAAAGTGGTGTCCTGCATGTGGCCATTGTCAAAGGAAGTTTAGTTAGAAAACTTCTGAGTTTATGGACGATTGTCATGTGGTCAGCATTTCCACCATCATGTCAACCACATCATCATGTCAACCACCCATCATCAAGTAGTTGGGAAGTGTAACAGTTCGGAAGCGAGTGAATTCACAGGTGAAAACACTCTCGGGCGCGAAACCCTGTGCTTTTTATTGCGTTTTCAGGTAAAGTGGCTCCTGGGGTCACCGGGATAGGGTCTCTATTTCCGCGAGTTCGGGGCTCGATCTGGGAAAGTTGTCGGCGAAAAATGCGCAGGACTGTAGCGAGAGCTCGGCTTCCACTTCAAAATCACAAACAACGGGATCAGAGCACTTTTGGAAGATGGGGCCTGCAATATGTGCACCAGACTGTAGCAAGAGCTCGGTTTCACATAAAAATCGCAAAAAGCTGGCACGACCGGAGCAGCGCCGGATTTGTGCGGTCGGGTCCCCATGGTCAGGGCTACGCAGACGTTGGTCGTTTTGGCGCGATGCTCCATGGTATGTGGATTTGCAACCGTTTGTGACCAAACGCATTGGCATGGCTGCGTGCAGCAAAGCATTGATGTTGCGACTCCTGGCAAGCGGGATTGCAGCTGGAAGTTGCTAAACGCATAGTGCGCGAAGAGAAGAATTGGGTCGCAGAATCTATAGAAGAGCTACCTGGAAAAGCTCAGAGCAGGGTCAGCGAAGAAGTAGCCGAGAAGAGGCTGCTCAGAGAAGAAGTAGCTAAGAGAAGAGGTGCCTCAGCGAAGAGGTCGCTCAGTGAAAAACTAGCACAACAAAGAAGTAGCTCACTCATCCATCCATAGTTCATACGTCCATCCGGTCATTCGTGTATTGATTCTGATTCATCGACTCACCGACGCAAAAAAAAAATCATTCAGTCGCTGGTTCACCAACTCAATGTCTTAATTACTGATTCATTGAGTCATTGATTCATTAATTCGTTCATTGCCTCATTGGTTCTTTTGGTTCCTTGCATCATCGGTTCATTAATTTCTGGGTTCATTGAAATCATTGATTCATTGCTTCGTTGGTTTAAATTTTCATCGACTCACTGGTTCACATGTTTCATTCATTCATTGATTCATCGACTCACTATTTCACATATCATATTCATTGATTACATGATCGATGCATGGGTTCATTGATTCGCCGGTTCATCGACTCATCATCTCCATTCGTTGATTCACTGATTGGATTGGTTCACCGACTCACTATATACTTCGCTCATGCAATACTCCACTGCATCATGGATTCGTTGATGCATTGATTCATTGAATTATTGATGATCACTGACTCATCAATTCTCATTGGCGCATCGATTCATCAATTCACTCATTCATTGATTCATTGATCCAGTGGTTCATTCGGTCAGTTGTGCGTGGATTTTCTCGTGTCATTTCAAGCGCATCTCAACCAGCATTTGCTCATTCGCTGATGCACCTCACAACTTGATCAATTCGTTGCTCCTGCATCGCACAAACTTTCCTATTGGCCATTGATTTCTTATATAGTCATTTCCTATTTTCGAAACTTCCGCCTCGGCGCGTGCCGGGCACTATCTGGTATACCACTTCATGGGCAATTAGCTGAAACAACGTGGGTTTTTTCCCGCGTCCTGATTGAGATTAAATTTAGTTTGGACTTTCTTAGTTCAGAATTGGACGGCATTTTTACCATGCCATGAATGAGTGCTTTGACTCCAGGATGTGGAGTTGATCATCGTAGAGCCCAAGGAGCCCAAGGAGCCCAAGGAGCTCAAGGAGCCCAAGGAGCCCAAGGAGCCCAAGGAACCCAAGGAGCCCAAGGAGCCGAGTCAAAAAGCGGCGCCGGCACAGGCAGAGCCAGAAGCAGCACGAGAAGCCGCAGCCAAGGCGGTGGAATCACTCTACAAGCCACCACCAAGGCCACCGGTGACCGAAGGACCTCGGCCCAAAAGCCGAAGTCGCAGCCGGAGCCCGTGGAGCCAACGGAGGCAACGAAGCCAACGGCGAAGCAAACAGAAGAGTCCAAGTGGAAAGCGGCATCGTAGCCGTCGTCGAAGTCGACGAAGTCGTCGAAGTCACCGAAGTCACCACAGCCGGCGAAGTCATCGAAGTCGACGAAGTCATCGAAGTCGACGAAGTCGTCGAAGTCGACGAAGTCATCGAAGTCATCGAAGTCGAAGCAGGCGCAGTCGCGGCAGATTTGCTGAAGTCGACTTGTGATTTGCTGTTCAAGTTACATCCATCGCAACTGCATGGTGCCAGGCAAAAGAAGGAGAGCAGTGTGGAGAAGAAGTTGGGGCTCACAATGAAGCAACTAGTTTTGTTTAGCGTTGATGGTCAAGCATGAAAAGCATTGACAAATGATATGTATGACGTGTTATGATGTATTAATTACTTGATGTGCTGGGATGTGCATGTATGAGACTCTGGGTACACGTTGCGCCCTGATAGTCAGGTAGCCGATTTCCGGTTTGAACGCATTGGTGAGAAAAATGGTCAGACAGCTTACCGGTAAAGAACACTGCAGAAAGGCAGTCTGCAAAAGAATGAAGAGAGTTTCATCAACCGAGTCTAATGTCAGTGGCACACAGGCAGTTTCTTCCGCAATGGAGGCAATCTCGGTTTCCGCACAAAAGTTGCCATGCAGCTGTTGTCACTTGCCAACGGCCTGACACCTGCTATTACTGTACATACAAGTTCACATACAGTAATTACATGTAACTACCACCAAATTGTATTTGGTTGCCCAGATACTTGTTTATAACTCTTTCCTGAGACATCCTGAAACCGTTTCAAAGATGTTAAGCATGTCACGCTGATTCGCCACTTGTGGGTCCATGAAGGTACTCTTCTGACTCCACCAAGGCAACCCTTACGCCGAGAACATGCGCAGGCCAAATTGCCCCGATTGCCTGGGACCTGGTTGGTGGTAACGTGGAGAGGTCAGCATTGCAAGTGATTTTTTTCTTGAGGGAGACGGGATGTTTGGTGCCGTGACTTGATATGATGTGATGTGGTTTGATATGATTTGATTTTTCATTTATTTATACATATTTATACATATATATACACTATAAATATATATATATATATGTATATGTATATGTATACACATGTGTGTGTATGTTATCGGTATATACAATATATACGTACTATTCGTAATACACACAATATAATGTACATATACACATATACAGGTACATATTTATGTGTGGTGCTTTGATGTACTTCGGGTACTTTACTTGAAAGGCATCCACAATTAAAATTTGTGCCAGCACTAGTTGCAAGTTCTTGTCAGAGTTTGAAAATGTTGCCCAGGTCTCAACCACGGGAGGAGGCAGATGGCGTGTGATGCCCTCCAGCAATGGCTGCTTGCGGATAAGTCAGTACCTATAGGGCCAGATCGTTTGAATGAAGATTCACAACTGGCAGCCAAATTTTGATGAGAAAACAAGAGATGCAAGGAAAATGTTATGGCTTTTGGCTTTTGACCCATACCCATTTCATCCCATGTGGCATATTTATATGAATTTTATATGATATGACACTTTGATACCGGAATTCAGGGTTGGACATGTTTTGGACCCCGGACCCCTATGTCGTTGCCTTTGTCAGGCTGCCACAGTCTCTCCACCGAAGGAGACAACTGCTCCGAGGGAGGCGGAGAAGCCGCTTCCAGCGGCGCCAGAGCCGAAGGAGGTCACAAATCCCAAGGCCATTGGTTGAAGCGAAACAGGGTCCAGCCATATTGGGGGTTTAATTGGGTGGTATAACGGGTATATGGGATTATATGGTCAACAATTCGATACTTGGGGCTTGTCCTTAAATCAATTACACCGGCAAGAGGCCCCGATCAGTGTGGGGGGTAGGAAGTCAATGTACTAGATAGAAGCAGCAGTAGCTATGGAGCAGTGACAGATCAGGCTAGACATCACCGAAATTGCAGCAGAAGAATGCTATGTCTACTCATGAGGGCTTCATGCCAGAACCTCATACCAGGACACGCAAGGGGATTTCAAAAGATTGTCAAACAAGGACCTTCTATATATATATATATATGGGAGCCGTCCGTAAAAGCAGGTCTCAAATTTATGAATTGATGCGTTTACTTTGCTTTGCGCGATTGCTAAAACCTGCATCGCGATAGGCTGAGCGATTGGTTGGCGATTGGTTATACGGCTACCACCCTATTACTACTACTACTACT